>Ga0172380_10001536_pt1 | contig 39417 bp, 31 predicted proteins | sample Leawe162metaG_FD_119747 | JGI IMG/M metagenome (GOLD analysis project Ga0172380, IMG submission 119747) | Leachate microbial communities from a municipal landfill in Southern Ontario, Canada - Leachate well 162 metaG | ecosystem: Engineered > Solid waste > Landfill > Unclassified | place...
CCAGAATGCCTGACGAAACTAGTCTGAAGTCCACAGTGCCTGGCACCGGTCTGGCACCGGTCTGGCACCGACCTGGCACCGGCCTGGCACCGGCCTGGCACCGGTCTGGCACCGGCCTGGCACCGGTCTGGCACCGGCCTGGCACCGGTCTGGCACTGGTCTGGCACCAGCCTGGCACCGGCCTGGCACCGGCCTGGCACCGGTCTGGCACCGGCCTGGCACCGATTTCGCCCGGATTTAGTCGGGGTAGTTTTCCCAGGTGGGAAGGTGCAGATTGCGTGCCTTCCGCCGGTTAATGAAGGCCATGGTCAGGCCAAAGAGCACGCCGGCGAGAAGGGCCTGGAGCGCCACCTGGAGCACGCCGCCCTGGATCAATGGGCCGCGGACGAGCCAAGGAAAAGCAAACATGAAGGCGGCGAAGTAGCCGCCGGAGGACAGGAACCAGTGCCGGAAGGACAGGAACTGGGGCGGGCGCAAGTTCCAGCCTATCCGCCAGGCCAGTCTGCACATGGGCGGGGCCGCACTGGCCGGGTTCAAGCCACGGGACTCCAGGTCCCGGCGGAAGTGCTCGACTTTCTCGGCGTGGGTCATGGTTTATCTCCCTTCACGCCCGGCGCAGCCAGGCCTCCGCTTGGTCGCGATCCCCGGTGACCAGCAGCTGGGCACCGTGGCTCTGGGCGGCTTCCTCGGTGAAGCGCGTGATCTGCGCCTGGGGAAAGAGGATCGCCACGCGCAGGGCGTCGCCCAACTGCTCGGCGAACTTGACGCCCAGCAGGTGGCGCTGGAAGGTGGTCTCCGGCGGCGTGACCTGCAGCGCGTCAATCAGGATGCGGGAATGTCCCGCTTGGCGCGCGCGCGTCACCAGCGCGGCCAGTTGGGGCTCGAAGTCCTTCATCTTGAAAGGTCCGCGGGCCACGGCCAGCAGGTGATCCGTCTCGTTCTGAAACTGCAAATCCAGCATATGAACGGTCCTTCGCCTGGGGGCTTATCAATGCTTGTCTTGTCAGCAGGTCCGGCGTGAATGCGGACCCCTGCGCGGCACACGTGAATCGACCTCACGAACCAGCTGCGCTGCGTGTTCCTTTCGCGCTGACGCGCCATGTTTCCCGCTTTCTTTTCGCGGAAAAGAAAGCGGGACCAAAGAAAAGGCTCGGGCAAAGCAGGCGCGAGGGCGCGCCTGGCACCTCTCCGATCAGGTCCAACTCTTCGGCCTCGGCACCCATGTTTCCCGCTTTCTTTTCGCGGAAAAGAAAGCGGGACCAAAGAAAAGGCTCATGCAAAGCAGGCGCGAGGGCGCGCCTGGCACCTCTCCGATCAGTTCCAACTCTTCGGCCTCGGCGCGCGCGTACTGACCATCGGCGCATGGGAATGCGCCGACGGTCAGTGGCGACGCGCTATCGAGGCCGAAAACAGGGTCTTGATTCAATGATGGATCGCTGCGCCTGTGCTGGGTTTGGCTCGTGCGAAGCGACGTCGATTGCTGTCTTCGTCCCTTTTTTTCTCTGTGTCTCTGTGTCTCTGTGTCTCTGTGTCTCTGTGGTCTTGCTTCTCGCTGCAAGCCGACGGTCGGTGCAGCGGCTGCGGGCTACTTGCCTAGGTAGTAGCGCAGCATGATGTAGGGGTTCAGGCCTTGGAACTCGTAGGACTGATCCTCGCCGTCGCCTTCGTAGTGATCGTACTGCCAGCGGATCTCGCTGCCCAGCGACAGGCCGCCGTCGAAGCGGTACTCGGCTCCCAACGTGGGGCTGAAGCTCAGCGCGGTGGACTTGACCACACCGGGGATGTACTCGTAGTTCGACTCCTCGCGGTACCACGAGTAGCCTGCCCGGATGCCCAGCAGCCAATTGATCCGCTCCTGCGGCTGCTTGACGAACAAGCCCACACCTAGGCTTAGTTGGCGCGTCTCTTCCCACTCTTCCCACTCTGCCGAATGGACGCCCCCGTACTCGCGCCGCAGGCGGCGGTAGTTGACGAAGGGTTCCACAAAGGCCGTCGGACTGAGGTGGAAGGGCAGGTAGAGACCGCCACCGCTGGTGCCGCCGGGAGAGCCGAGGTCCAGGAAGCTTTTCACATCGATGCCGATGCCCCAGTGCGGCGTGAACTCCGCCGCCGGGCTCGCCGGAGCCTCGGCCGCGGGCAGGTGGGGACAGACGGCGCAGATCAGCAGGGCCAGGGATCGTGCGGACATGGGGTCTCCTTTAGGAAGTGGCGCGTCCGTCCGGATCCTCCGGCACCGGGCGCGCGCTGATCCGGCCGCCGCGGACGGTGGCGCCGATGACCAGGCCGGCGGTGATCAGCACGAGATTCTTGATGATGTACTGTCCTTCCAGCGTGGGCGCGAAAGGCACCAGCGTGAAACATTCGGCCGGAAAGAGGAAGAGCGGCGTGACGGTGCCCAGCATCTGCAGCCAGAGCAGGAAGAGCGTGGCTCGCAGGTAGAGGCCGGACAAGAGCCCCACGCCGATGGCGCACTCCCAGACCGCCAGCATGAACACGGCCGCCTTGGGCGTCAGCAGCCCGAAGGAGAGGATCCCGATGGTGTTGCCGGCCAGGCTCTGCGCCGGGCTGAGTCCCGGGAAAAACTTGAGCGCCCCGAACCACAGAAACACCAGCCCCAAACTGAGCCGGAGCAACCGGATCCCGTGCCGCGCCATCCAGGCCGCCAGGGTGGCGTCGAGGTGATTGAGTCTCGGCGATGGACCGATCATGGATGCCTCGAATTGTCAGCGCTTTGCTTTGAAGCAGGCATAACAGACTGGTTTATTCATCGTAGATTTGTTCGGTTTTCCACATGAGTGACAAACCTTTTCCTCGAAATCAGGATTAGAATAGTAACTCCAGCTTCTATAGTGTTCGATGCAATATGGCTTTTCCGGTGAAAGGTTGATACTGGAGCTGCACCTTATACAAAAACCGTTAGTATTTGGTGCCGATTTTGCTTCCATTGGCTTTGAAGCGGGGAATTTCGGGAATTTCTTCTCGGCCGGCTGTGAGTTCACTGACCTAAGACCCGGCTCTATGACTTTCGTGATCCATTCTCTCAATTCATTATGCAAAGTTCCAGCCGGAACATATAATCCAAGCTCGGTGCTAGCTTCAAATGACCCATCTACTAGATTTGCAGAAGTAACAATTCCATAGTCGTTTTCAAACCAGTAAAGTTTTGCATGAAGTCGGTGGAATGCAAATAAGTTGAGCCCATGAGAAATTGCCTCAGAAAGACCTTGCTTAGCTGGAGCCAGTTGCTCTGGCTCGTCTCTTACAACAACATTCACCGTTGCCTTTCTTTTGCAAGCCTCAGAAATCGCTCGTCTAATCGTACTTAACTTTTCTATCGTCAGATAGGGAGTTATTATCCATGCGCTTTTGTTCTCATCGAGTTGGCTGATTGATTGAAGCAATGCATCTTCTATTTCTCGTGTTTCAAGTATGATAGGGACTTTTCCGATTCCCATTAACATCTCTTGACTCCTTTTATGATGACTTGTCGACAACTAATGCGTTCGTCTTGATTGAAAACGCTGTGACAGGCGCAAAGTCGGCTGTAAGCAATGTTGTACGCGAAAATCCGCTAAGTAAGATAGCCCTCATTGAAGTTACATATTGCATCAATGTGTTTGATTAGAAGATCGATTTGCTCATTCAATGAGTCTCTTAATTTGTCTCTCGGATAAAATTGACGGTATCTTAATATCGCATCCTCGATTTTCCTTAACGCATCTATTTTGTCATTGCCAATACTATTAAAGTAAAAATTCACAAGATGTGCTGATTTCTCCTCTGGAATCTCAGATATTACTATTGTTTGCGCAATTGTTGTAACTGAATCCATTATTTGTCTCGTAAATGCGATTACATTATAAAGTTGATTATTGACTATATAAATAAATGGCCGCAACTCTTTAACATAACTTTCTGCATTCTCCCTATCTTGATTTTCCACCAAAGTTTTTTCTGCGTCTTTAAAGGCCGTGAAAGTTTCGTCCAAAAATATTATTGCGTTCCTTCCTGTGTAGATTTTTCCATCTCGCTTATCTATTACACTTAAGCATTCAATCGCAAGATTAAATTGAGTAACCTGAGTGGTTATTATATTAATTGTCGATGTTATGCTCTGTTGAATTCTATCAGTTTTCACTTTTTCCCACTGCCTGCTAATTTCATTTCTTTGAAGGTTCAAGGTTGTATAAATTAAGAGTACACCTGCCAATGCCCAAAGCGGACCAACAATTCCGCCGACAAATCCTCCATAATGACCTGAATCAACTAAATTAATATAATCAGTCGAAAACGAATAACTATGTGATAGTTGCCATAGAGAAATCCCGATTACTAAAAATCCAATAACAATTGAAATTCTTGCAAGAGTCATCGATAATCGCATCATTCCCTCATTGAGCTTGTATGCCGCCTATGCGCATATCAAATTAGGCCAACACAACGCCAGTTCTTGCTAGCATTCCGGTAACGCGACGCTCCCGCCAATCCAGAAGACGCGTCTGCCGGCTCGCCCAAGAGAGCAAAACCCGCCCCGCGCCGCAAGGAAAAAATGCAGGTGTGCTGAATATGGGCGGAATGTGAACGAGGGCGGCGACGTGGAGCGGCCTTGTGTTAGCAAACCAGCTGTGGCGCAGTTCCTGCTGTGCCTCTGGGTCTCTGTGGTTCAAGGCCAGAAGAAACAGCACGCCCCCATCCCGACCTTCCCCCGCCTCGGCAGGGGAAGGAGTCCCGCACAGCCCTTTGAGTCTTCGAGTCTTGGTGATACCCGGACTCAAGGCAAGCGCCAGCTGACACGCCCGGCGAAGAGGGCACTTGCACGAGCCATGGGATCCCAGCTTTCGCTGGGATGACAGACGAGCTGGGATGACAGGCACAGAGAACACAGCCGGGCGCAGCCCCTCTCGACCGGCTCTTTTTTGAACTATCAAAGCCCATGTGTTACTCTCGTAACACGGTGCGCTGGAGGTCCTTTCCCCCCAATCCGACAGGGGGCCGGACCGGCCAACACGCCGCCATCCAAGCTGCGAGGCGCTTCATGACTACACACATACTGGACAAAGCCACCGTCGCGGTGAAGCCCGAACTCTGCAAGGGGTGCGGGCTCTGCATCGCCAGCTGTCCGACGGAGGTGCTCAGCTTCCATGAGCACTTCAACACCAAGGGGTACCACTATGCCATGTACTCGGGCGAAGGCTGCACGGGCTGCGGCATCTGCTTCTACGCCTGCCCCGAGCCCGAGGCGATCCTGGTCTGGAAGAAGGGCGCGCCCGTGCCCGACGGCTTCCAGGTCAAGGAGTACGAGGTGAGCGGCGTGCTGCCGCGGGAGGAGGAAGCGTGAGCAAGATCCTCATGAAGGGCAACGACGCCGTGTTGCGCGCGGCCATCCTGGCCGGTTGCCGCCAATACTTCGGGTATCCCATCACGCCGGCCAGCGAGATCGCCGAGTCCGCCGCGTACTACATGCCGCGCGCGGGCGGCACCTTCATCCAGGCCGAGTCCGAGGTCGCCGCCATCAACATGGTCTACGGCGCGGCCGGGGCCGGCGGACGCGTGCTCACCGCCAGCAGCTCGCCGGGCATCAGCCTGAAGCAGGAAGGCGTCTCCTACGCCGCCGGCGCCGAGCTGCCCTGTGTGATCATCAACGTCAACCGGGCGGGACCCGGGCTGGGCAACATCGCGCCCGAGCAGTCCGACTATAACCAGCTCTGCAAGGGCGGCGGCCACGGCAACTACAAGACCCCCGTGCTGGCCCCCAACTGCGTGCAGGAGTTCGTGGACCTGGTGCGCAAGGCCTTCGAACTGGCCGAGGACTACCGCACGCCCGTCTATCTGCTGGCGGACGGCGTCATCGGCCAGATGATGGAGCCGGTGGAGTTCCCCGAGCCCGTGATGGAGCTGCCGCGCAAGGACTGGGCGCTCTACGCGGACAAGGAGTCCAAGCACAACCTGATCTCGTCCATCCAGCTCGAGCCCAACGACCTGGAGGCCCTGAACGTCCACCTGCAGGAGAAGTACGCGCGCCTGCAGGCGAAGGAAGTCATGGTGGAAGAGTACCGCACCGAGGACGCCGAGTACGTGTTCACGGGCTTCGGCATCGTCAGCCGCATCCTGCGCAGCGCCGTGGACGAGCTGCGCAAGCAGGGCCTGAAGGTCGGCCTGATCCGGCCCATCTCGCTCGTGCCCTTCCCGGAGAAAGAACTGGCCGCCCTGGCCGACCGGGTGAAGAGCTTCCTCTGCGTGGAGCTGAACAACGGCCAGATGCTCCAGGACGTCAAGCTGGCCATCCAGTGCCGCCGCCCCGTGCACTTCTACAACCGCATGGGTGGCAACATCCCCACCACCGATGAGGTCGTCCAGGCGGCCCTGTCCTGCTTCAAGGAGGCCTGAGCCATGGCCACGAACAAGATCCTCAGCAAGCCCGACGCCTTCTACGAGAACTTCGAGCGCAGCGCCAACGCCGACAAGAAGACCACGCACTACTGTCCGGGCTGCGGCCACGGCCACGTGCACAAGATCATGGCCGAAGCCCTGCGCGACTTCGAGGTGGCCGACCACAGCGTGCTGGTCAGCCCCGTCGGCTGCAGCGTGTTCGCCTACTACTACTTCGACGTGGGCAACATCCAGGCCGCCCACGGCCGCGCGCCGGCGGTGGCCACGGGCATCAAGCGCACGCACCCGCACAGCATCGTGATGAGCTACCAGGGCGACGGCGACCTGGCCGCCATCGGCACCAGCGAGATCATCCACGCCGCCAACCGCGGCGAGCACATCACGGTCATCTTCATCAACAACGCGATCTATGGCATGACGGGCGGCCAGATGGCGCCCACCACGCTGATCGACCAGAAGAGCAGCACCAGCCCCTACGGCCGCAACTCCGAGAACGAGGGCTTCCCGATCCACGTGGCCGAGCTGCTCAACAGCCTGCAGGCGCCGGTGTTCATCGAGCGCACCAGCCTGCACACGCCCCAGCACATCAACCGCACGCGCAAGGCGATCCGCCGGGCCCTGCAGGCGCAGATCGACAAGAAGGGCTTCACCTTCGTGGAAGTGCTGAGCCCCTGCCCCAGCGGCTGGAAGCTCAATCCCGTCGACAGCATGAAGTGGATCGAAGAGAACATGCTGAAGAACTTCCCGCTGGGGAATCTGCGCGACCGCATCGACGAGACGCCCGCGCGCGAGCGCGTGACCATCGAATTGACCCGCGACATGCTGCTCAAGAAGCTGGACCTGCTGCAGCCCGAGAGCCACGTGCCCGCGCGGACCACGGTGGAGGAGCGCTTCCAGGATCCGGAGATTCTGGCGGCGGGTTTCGGCGGCCAGGGCATCATGCTGCTGGGCGTGGCCGTGGCCGAGGCCGGCATGCGCGAAGGCTACCAGTCCAGCTGGATCCCGGCCTACGGTCCGGAGATGCGCGGCGGGACGGCCAACTGCTCGGTGCGCGTCAGCGAGCGCGAGATCGGCAGCCCGATGGTCCACAACCCGGACATCCTGCTGGCCTTCAACCGGCCCAGCCTGGAGAAATTCGAGGCCGATGCGCGGCCGGGCGGCGTGATCTTCTACGACAGTTCCCTGATCGACATTGTGCCCGCTCGGACGGATTGCGACATTGTGCCCATTCCGTTCACCAAGCTGGCCGATGAGCTGGGCAACACGCGCATCGCCAACATGGTGGCCTTCGGCGCCCTGGTGGGCTACACCAACCTGCTGAACCTGGAGACCTGCCTGGAGGCGCTGCACACCGTGGTGAAGCGGCGCAACCTGGTGGAGTTGAATCAACAGGCGGTGCGCAAGGGCTTCGAAGTGGGACAGGAGATGCGCCGGCAGGCCCGCTGACGCGCATCCACGGGGTTCGAGCTTGAGACTGGAGCGGGCATCCTGACGAGGGATGCCCGCTCTTTCACGAGGTGGAGGAGCATGAAGCACGAGGCGCGCTTCGGACTGGTCCTGGGCGGGGGCGGCGTGCGCTGCCTGAGCCACCTGGGCATGGCCGAGGAGCTGCTCGCCGCCGGGTTGGCGCCGGACCTGATCGCCAGCTCCTCCACGGGCAGCCTGATCGGCCTGCTGCTCGCGGCGGGCATTCCGCCCAGCCGGGTGCGCGAGGCGCTCTTCCGGCGCGAGCAGCGCCTGGCCTGGCTGAAGCCCAGCTGGCAGCGGGGCGGGCTGGCCTCGCCGGCGGCCATCCTGCGCCTGCTGGACCGCTTCGCCCTGCCCGAGAATCTGGAAGACCTGCCCATCCCCCTGCACATCGTGGTCACCGACCTGGAGGAGGGCCGCCAACTGGTGCTGTCCTCCGGCCCCTGCCGCGAGGCCGTGCTGGCCTCGGCCGCGCTGCCGGGAATCTACCCGCCCGTGATGATCCGCGGCCACCTCTGCGGGGACGGCGGGATCATCAACAACGTGCCCGCCGACGTCTGCCGCGAGCTGGTGGGGCCGCGGGGCGTCGTGCTCACCAGCAGCCTGGAGATGAACCACGTGATGCCCGAGGCGCTGCTGCGCCACGTGCCGCAGGTGGTCTACCGCAGCATCTACCTGCCGCTGCTCAACCAGCGGCTCCGCAATCAGACCCTGCACAGCGACCTCGTGCTGCAGCCCTTCTCGGACCACCCGCTCTGCTTCAGCCGCTGGCGCGAGATCGTGCGCTTCTACTCGCTGGGCGCCATGGCCGATCTGCACGAGCGCGGGCGGCACCACATGGGCCGCGCCCTGCCTGAATTGCAGGCCCTGCTGGCCCGCGCGGCCGCCGAGGCCGAGGTCGAGGCCGCGGCCCGGCGCGTGGAGGAGTCCGCCTCATGATCCGCCGGCTGGCCGTGACCTTCTTCGGCCTGCTGGTCGTGCTCCAGGTGGGGCCGGGCGTCCACTCGGACTCCGTGCTGCACACGGTGGTGGCCGCGCTGGTGCTCAGCCTGATCAACCTGACCTTCAAACCCGTGCTGCTGCTGCTGACCCTGCCGGTCAACCTGCTCAGCCTGGGTCTCTTCACCCTCGTGATCAACGGATTCTGCCTGGGCATCACGGCCTGGCTGGTGGACGGCTTCCGTCTCACCGGAGTGGGCAGCGCCCTGCTGGGCGCCCTGCTGCTCTCGCTGGTCACCCTGATCGTCAACGCCCTCCTCAGCCGGGAGACCCGATGAATCTGCGCGACACCCTGTTGGATCTGGCCAGCGACCTGCTCTGGAGCTGGAAACCCTGGTACCGCGAGTTCCTGGCCGGTCTGGATCCCGCCGCCTTCCAGCGGCACGAGAATCCCGTCCGCCTGGTGCGCGAACTGCCCGACGAGCGGCTCAAGGCCCTCGAGAAGGACAAGAGCTTCCAGGCCGCCCTGAAGGAGCTGGCGGCGCGCCGGGAGGCCGAGCACGCCAAGGCCCGCGCCCGCTGCCCCGAGGGGCTGCGCGGCCGCCAGGTGGCCTACTTCTCCGCCGAGTTCGGGATCCACAACAGCCTGCCCATCTACAGCGGCGGCCTGGGCGTGCTCTCGGGCGACCACATCAAGAGCGCGCACGACCTGGGCCTGCCCTTCACGGGCATCGGCCTGATGTACCGCCAGGGCTACTTCGGCCAGCGCATCGACGCCGCCGGCGTGCAGCACGCGGACATGGAGCTGATGAACCTGGAGCACCTGCCCATGCGCCGGACCGTCGGGCCGGATGACCGGCCGCTGGAGATCGGCGTGGACCTGCCGGGCCGCGAGCTGCGCCTGCTGGTCTGGGAGGTGCAGGTGGGGATCGCCCGCCTGCTGCTGCTGGACAGCGACTGCGAGCGCAACGCGCCCGCCGACCGCGGCCTGACCTGGCAGCTCTACGGCGGGGACCGTGACACACGGCTGGCCCAGGAGATCATCCTGGGCATCGGCGGCGTGCGCGCCCTGCGCGCCCTGGGCGTGCAGCCGGACGTCTGGCACATGAACGAGGGGCACAGCGCTTTCCTGGCCGTGGAGCGCCTGCGCGAGCACCTGGCCGCCGGGCTGGACTTCGACACCGCCGTGGAAGCCACGGCCTCGTCGACCATCTTCACCACGCACACGCCGGTGCCGGCGGGCAACGAGGCCTTCCTGCTGCCGCGCCTGCACCGCTACTTCCACGAGTTCTGCTCCAAGGGCGGGATCGACTTCCACCGCCTGCTGGAGCTGGGCACGGAGACCGACGCCACGGGCTACAAGATCTTCAGCCTGACGGCGCTGGCCGTGCGGCTCTCGCGCTTCGCCAACGGCGTCTCCATGCTGCACGGCGACGTGAGCCGCCAGATGTGGTACCACCTCTGGCACCAGGTGCCCATCGACGAGACGCCCATCGGCCACGTGACCAACGGCATCCACACGGCCTCCTGGGTGGCGCCGGGCTTCCGCCGGCTCTACGAGGAGCGGCTGGGCGGGGACTGGGAGGAGAAGCTGCTGCAGCCCGAGGCCTGGGAGGCCCTGCGCGCCGTGCCCACGGGCGAGGTCTGGCAGCGCCACCAGGACCTGAAGGCCGCGCTGGTGGAGGAGATCCGCCGCAACCTGACCCAGCGCCTGAGCCAGCCCGGCCTGCCGCTGGAGCGCGTCCTGCAGCGCATCGACCCGCATTCGCTGTTCATCTGCTTCGCGCGGCGCTTCGCCACCTACAAGCGCGCCGTGCTGATCTTCGACGACCTGGAGCGGCTGGACCGGATCGTCAACCATCCCAGCCACCCGGTGACGCTGATTTTCGCGGGCAAGGCCCACCCGGCGGACCACCCGGGCCAGGCGCTGATCCGCCGCGTGCACGAGATCTCCCTGCTGGAGCGCTTCCAGGGCCGGGTCATCCTGCTGGAGGGCTACAGCCTGGCGCTGGCGCGCTTCCTGGTGCAGGGCGCGGACGTCTGGCTGAACAACCCGCGCCGGCCCTTGGAGGCCTCGGGCACCAGCGGCCAGAAGGTCTGCCCCAACGGCGGGCTCAACCTGTCCATCCTGGACGGCTGGTGGGTGGAGGGCTCCAACGGGAGCAACGGCTGGAACATCGGGCGCGACGTGGACTACGGCGACGAGAAGATCCAGGACTACTACGACGTGCGCAGCCTCTACGAGCTGCTGGAGGAGCGCGTGGTGCCGCTGTTCTACGAGCGCGACTCCCAGGGCCTGCCCGTGGGCTGGGTGGACCGCATGAAGGACAGCCTGATCTCGTGCACGGCCCGCTTCAGCACCAGCCGGATGGTCAACGACTACGTGGTGCAGAGCTACATCCCGGCCGCCAGCAAGCACCAGCGCGCCCGGGAGAACGACTGGCAGGCCGTGCGCGATTTCGTGCAGTACAAGCGCAGCCTGCTCAAGCGCTGGTATCACATGACGGACACCTGGCTGCGCGCGCGCCGGGAGAACGAGTGCGTGGACGTGGACGCCGGCCTGTATCTGGGCCTGCTGAAGCCCTCCGAGGTCAAGGTCGAGCTCTTCATGCGCGAGAACGGGAAGATCCGCACCGTGGAGATCCCGCTGGTGGGGCCGGGCGAGGACGACGGGGTCTGGAACTACCACCTCTACTTCTGCGACCCCACCCTGCGCAAGAGCGAGCTGAAGTTGCGCGTGCTGCCGCGCCACGCCTGGCTGGACGGGGACATGGAGATGGGCATGTGCTACTGGTTCCACCAGAAAGTCGAGTAGGAGCGCCTGATGAGCATCGAGGAGACCCTGCGGCACGAGCGCCTGACCGATCTGCTGGACTATCTGGACGCCTCCCCCAGCCCCTGGCACGCGGTGGCCGAGGCCGCCCTGCGGCTGGAGACGGCGGGCTTCCAGCGCCTGCTGGAGGAGGAGGCCTGGCGCCTGGAGCCGGGCCAGGGCTACTACCTGACTCGCGGCGGCAGCGCGCTCTGCGCCTTCGTGGCGGGCACGGCCCCGCTGGAGGAGAAGGGCTTCCAGCTGGTGGGCGCCCACACGGACTCCCCCTGCCTGCGCGTGAAGCCCCAGGGCGAACATGTCAAGGGCGGGCTGGTGCGGCTGGGCGTGGAGATCTACGGCGGGCCGATCCTGGCCACCTGGACCGACCGCGAGCTGGGCCTGGCCGGCCGCCTGGTCCTGCGGGACGGCGGCGGTCTGCGCGAGCGGCCCATCAAGCTGGAGCGCCCGCTACTGCGGCTGAGCAACCCGGCCATCCACCTGAACCGCGAGGTGAACAGCAAGGGCCTGATCCTCGACAAGCAGGAGGAACTGCCCCTGCTGCTGGCCCAGGCGGAGGCCGGCCTGCCCGAGGGCCGCCTGCTGCTGGAGCTGCTGGCCGCCGAGGCCGAGGTGGAGCCGGGGGAGATCCTGGGCTTCGATCTGTGCAGCTGGGACCTGCAGCCCGCCTGTTTCTGGGGGGCCGGCGAGGAGTTCATCGCCTCGGGCCGGCTGGACAACCTGGCCATGTGTCACGCCGGGCTGGCGGCCCTGCTGCTGGCCACGGACGAGGGCGAGGTGCCGGAGCACACGCCCGTGCTCGTGCTCTTCGACCACGAAGAGGTGGGCAGCCAGAGCCCCACGGGCGCCGACGGGAGCCTGCTGCCGGACCTGCTGGAGCGCATTCACGCCGCGCGCGGCGGCGGGCGGGAGTCCTTCCTGCGCGCCTGCAACCGCAGCTTCCTGGTCAGCGCGGACATGGCCCACGCCCTGCATCCCAGCTACCTGCGCTGGTACGAGCCGCAGCACCACGTCTTCCTCAACCAGGGGCCGGTGATCAAGCTCAATAGCAACCTGCGCTACGCCACCGACGGCGCGAGCCAGGCCCGCTTCCAGCTCATCTGCGAGAAGGCCGAAGTGCCCGTGCAGCGCTACATCCACCGCACGGACCTGCCCTGCGGCACGACCATCGGGCCGATGGCCTCCGCCCGGCTGGGGATTCGCACCGTGGACGTGGGCAACCCCATGCACTCCATGCACAGCGTGCGGGAGAGCGCGGGCGCCCGGGATCCCGAGCTGATGACCCGCGCGCTCTCGACCTTCTTCCAGGGAGCCTGAGCGCCCCATGGCCACCCTGCGCCTGCACGGCGATCCCATGCGCGTCCTGGAGTCCTCCCACCGGCTGGTGGAGCACGGCGGGCACTGCCTGCCGCTGGGCGCCAGCTGCCCGGCGGGCCGCGTGGACCCCGGCTCCGGCGGGCGCGTCAACTTCGCGCTGCCCAGCGCCAAGGCCCGCACGGTCTCGCTGCTGCTCTCCGCCCGGGAGAGCGGCGACCGGATCATGGAGCTGCAGCTGGACCCGGAACAGAACCGCACGGGCCACGTCTGGCACGTGGAGCTGGCGGGACTGAGTTGGCCCCTGCGTTACAGCTGGGTTGTGGACGGGCTGGAGGTGGCGGACCCCTGGGCCCGGGCCCTGTTGCGGACGGACGCTTTCGGACGCACGGTGTATCACGCCTTCTTCCCGCTGTCCGACCACGAGTGGGTGCATGCGCGGCCGCCGCGCCGCCCGCTGCAGGATCTGGTGATCTACGAGCTGCACGTGAAGGGCTTCACGGCCCACCCCAGCAGCGGGGTCCTGCGGCCGGGCAGCTACGCGGGCCTGGAGGAGAAGATTCCCTACCTGCGCGAGCTGGGCGTGAACGCCGTGGAGCTGATGCCCGTGCACGCCTACGATCCGGCGGCCGTGGTGTTCATCAACCCCTTCACCGGCCGCGGCCTGAGCAACTACTGGGGTTACGATCCCGTCGGACCGATGGCGCCGGCCGCCCACTACAGCAGCACGGGCCATCCGCTCCAGGCGGCGCAGGAGTTCCGCTCCCTGGTGGACGCCCTGCACGGCGCGGGCATCGAAGTGATCCTGGACGTGGTGCTGAACCACACGGCGGAAGGCAGCGCGCGCGGCCCCACGCTGCACTTCCGGGCGCTGGACGACGACCTGTGGTACATGCGCGGCACGGACGGCGGCTATCTGGACTACACGGGCTGCGGCAACACGTTCAACTGCAACCACCCCGTGGTGCGCGACTACATCCTCTCCTGCCTGCGCGGCTGGGTGACGGACTTCGGCGTGGATGGCTTCCGCTTCGACCTGGCCGCCGTGATGGGCCGGGACCCCGAAGGCCACGTGCTGGTGAGCGCGCCCGTGCTGGAGCAGATCACCATGGATCCCGTGCTGGCGGGCACGCGCCTGATCGCCGAGGCCTGGGACGCCGCCGGACTCTACCAGGTGGGCAGTTTCGACGAGGGCCTGCGCGGCGCGCGGCAGCAGCGGCCGGGCGGCGGCTGGGCCCAGTGGAACGGCCGCTTCCGCGACGACATGCGGCGGCTGGTGCGCGGCGAGCCGGGCTTCGTGGGGGCGGCGGCCAGCCGGCTCTGCGGCTCGTCGGACCTCTTCCAGTGGAACGGCCGCGGTCCGGCGCACAGCCTCAACTTCATCACCTGCCACGACGGCTTCACGTTGCTGGACCTGGTCTCCTACGACCAGAAGCACAACGAGGCCAACGGCGAGCACAACCGCGACGGCCTGAACGAGAACTACAGCTGGAACTGCGGGGTGGAGGGACCCACCACCCGGGCCGACGTCCTGGAATTGCGGGCCCGCCAGCAGCGCAACCACCTGGCCCTGCTCTTCCTCTCCCAGGGCGTGCCCATGCTGTTGGCCGGGGACGAGTTGGGCCGCAGCCAGCAGGGCAACAACAACGCCTGGTGCCAGGACAACGCCCTGGCCTGGCTGGACTGGAGCCTGACGGAGAGCCGGGCGGACCTATTGGCCTTCGTCGGCGGGCTCATCAGACTGCGCCGGACCCACGCCTGTCTGCGCCGGGACAGCTTCCTGACCGGCGAGGATCTCGCCTGGCACGGCACCGAGGTGGGCAAGCCGGACTTCGGGCCGGGCTCGCGCTGCCTGGCCTGGCGCCTGCGCGGCCAGCCCGACGAGGCCGGCCAGCCGGGGCCGGATCTCTACGCGGCCTTCAGTTTCTGGCGCGATCCCGTGGACTTCCGCCTGCCCGAGGCGGGGGCGGGTTTCCACTGGAGCCTGGTGCTGGACACGGCGGACGGCCTGCCGCCCCGCGCGGAGCCGGCGCCCCTGGCGATCCCGGGCGGCCTCCTGCGGCTGCAGGCCTTCTCGCTGGTTGTGCTCAGCCGCCACGCGGACTGAACCCCGCCCGCGTCAGCTTTCACGACCCGCTGCGCTTCATTCATTGTGTGACACAAGAAAACGCCCCGGCCGAGACCGGGGCGTTTTGCGTGTCAGGCTTAAGGATCGGGCTACTTCAGCTCGTCCGCGACGGGCAGCAGCGGCCGCTGGACGAAGTTCGCCGGCGTCTGCCGCAGGGTCGAGGCGTCCGGCAGCGGCAGCTCGGGATGGCTATCGGCCAGCAGCAGGCCGTCCGTGTCCACGGCGGCAACCCGCACGAAGGCGCGCTCCAGCATCCCCACGTTGTGGAAGTAGAGGTTGACGTTCGTCTGCGTGCCGATGTTGGCCGCGTCGGGGGCGACCATCGGCCACTCGTTGTCGTAGTAGACCAGGTAGTGGTCCACGCTGATCGGGTTGCCGTCCGTGCCCACGGTGACCGGGTTGAAGGTCAGGTTCATGATCGCCTGCTGGGGCGGCCCGATGCTGAAGTCCACGGGCGTGAAGCTCACCACCAGCGGGGTCACCGGCCGGCGCGAGGCCACTGTGAAGACCGCCCAGACCGTCTCCGGGGAGTTGTAGAGATCGTGGGTCACGTTGGCCGTGCCGCGGTAGGTGCCGGCGCTCAGACCCGTGGGGTTGAAGTACCAGTCCGTCGTGATGGAGTTCAGGGCCCCGATGCTGCCGTTGAAGGGCGTCATGCTGAGCCAGGGCAGCCCGTCGCTGGTGGAGTGGTCGATGCTGCCGAACAGGGCGCCGTTGCGGTACTGGAGGTGGTCAATCGAACTGAAGCCGTAAGGGACGCCGTAGCCGCGCACGGTCTGCTTGGCGCGTTTCCAGCCCCAGGCCACTAGGTTCTCGATGCTCTCGCCCAGTGTGCAGTCGAAGTAGAGTTCGGAGTGCTCCATGGGCGAGCCGTAGAGCACCAGGCCGCGTTCGGCATTGTAGAGCATGACCGCCTGGTTGCTGCCGCAGTCGGTGGTGGCCAGGGTGGTGTAGCCGCCCGGGATGCCGCTGTAGACGTAGTGCACGGCGTTGTTGCCGGGCGCGTCGGCGCCCACGCCGGTCACCAGGATGTTGCTGGTGGGATGGGCCACCGGGCACAGCTGCCAGGTCTGGGTGATGCCGTCCAGGATCACGTCGCCGTCGCCCGAGCTGTTGTTGATCTGCGAACTGAGGATCAGCACGCCGCCTTCCTCGTTGAACGCGTCCAGGGCGGGCAGGGCGTCGCGCACGTTGTTGTAGGCCGTGCTGCTGGTCTGGCTGGGCACGATGACCAGGCCGTAGTCGCCCAGGTCCGTGGTGGCCAGGCTGGCGGTGGTCAGCACCGTGTAGGCGATGCCCTGGGCGTCCAGCTGGTCCTGCCACTCGGTGGAACCCCAGGGATCGGAATCCTTGACCAGGGCCACTGCAGGCAGGGTGGAGGGGTAGATCCCGAAGCGGAAGGCCGAGACGCTGAACTTCAGGTCGTAGGCGCAGGGCGTCGCCAGATCGGCGGACCCGTTCTTGACCACCACCAGCGCGTAGTAGCCGGACGTGGCGAAGACTTCGGTGATGGACTCATCATTGGTGCCGATGTCCGCGCTGTAATCCAGGAAGTCGGTGCGGGAGCCGAACCCCAGGGTCTCGTTGTAGAGATAGAGGTTCAGGTCCACGTCCTGCTCGCTGGTCAGGTGCATGTTCCAACTGAGGCCCAGGTCGGCGGAGGAGACGTAGAACTCGACGATGTCGAGGATCTGGTTGGCGGCCAGTTCGCCGCAGATGCGCGTGCCGTCGACCTTGGAGACCGTGCGGCTGTTGACGCGGTTCACCCGCACATTGGCGCTTTCGTTGTCGAAGTTGGTCACCCCGACCTCGTAGGTGCCGCCCGAGCCCACGTTGTTGTGGTTCACAAGCACCCAGTCCGGCTGGCCGCTGCCGTAGGAGGAGGTGGCCAGGGTGGTGGAGAAGCCAACGGTGGAGCCCGTGTAGCCCTCGTGCAGGTTGACGTCGTAGTCCGCCGTGGTGTTGGTGGACTGGATGGCCACGGCCGACCACCAGCTGCTGCCCGTGAAGGTGAACCCGTCGCAGTTGGGATAGGTGTAGGTGCTGCTCATCATGTCCGGCGGCTCGCTGCGGCTCACGCTGGCGTCCGGGCTGAGGACGTAGGGCGACCAGATCCACTGCCGGTAGTCCAGGTTGTCCGTCTCGCTGGTTTCGCAGACCTCGTCGGCCCAGTCCAGCGCGGAGTGCAGGGAGTGGCGGCCGCCACGGACGGTGATCGGCCCGAAGTTGTTGTAGTAGAGCGAGCCCACCCAGTTGATGCCCCAGCCGTAGTTGTAGTTCCAGAAGTGGACGTCGTCCAGGTAGAGGCGGTTGTGGATGAAGGGGAAGGTGGCGTTGCTGTTGGCCTGGCGCGTGGCCGCGTTCAGGTAGGTCGAGTTCGAGTTGCCCGGCAGGGTGCTGGTCACCGGTGCGCTGCCGCTGTTGGCGCCCGTGGTGTTGCGCGGCACCAGCGCGTTGCTCCAGCCCGCCGGCGTGGGGGAGTCGAAGTCCGCCGCGTTGAAGGCGGACTCGCCCCAGCGGCCGCCCGTGAGCGTGGCCAGGATCCGGCTGCGCTGGTTGGCGCTGAAGAAGTCGCGGCAGGTCTTGCGGCTGTAGCTCATGATGTTGGTCGGGTTGGGATTGTAGCTGCGCGTCAGGCCGGAGCAGAAGATGGTCTCCGAGCCCGTGTAGTTGCAGCCGGTATCCACATTGCTGGTGCCGAGGCCGGGATCGGCGGGCGTGTCACACAGGCCGTCGCCGGCGGTGCCGCAGTTGCTGCCGTTGGGGCACTCCGAGCCGTTGGCCGTCTCGTGCGTGTGCAACAGGTCGAAGTAGTGCCCGACCTCGTGGGGGAAGGTGCTGGGGTTGCTGGCCAGGCCCACGCAGCTGTTGCTGAAGGTGATGCCCTGGTCCGAGCTCCAGGTGAAGGAGGACATGCCGCACCAGCCGTCGTCGTCGTTGACGAAGTAGCAGTCGATGGCGTGGGTGTGGTTGTTGATCGCCTTGAGCGCGCTGCGCTCGGCGTCGCTGTCGATGTTGTAGTAGGTGCTGTTGTTGATGGTGTCCTGGTCGAACACGACGAAGCAGATGTTCATCCCGGCGTAGGCGTCGGCCAGGTCCAGCATGGCCTGATCCAGCTGGGACTGCGCGATGCCGCCCGTGCCGGCGGTGGTGCGCACGACGTGGAAGAAGAGGTTGACGTTGTAGGTGGCCTGGGTGCGCGAGGCGTCGAATTCATAGGCGCCCGCGGCCAGGTTCGCCTGGTACTGGACGAGATCTTCGGGGGTCAATTCCAGGCCGCAGGTGGGCTTGCCACCCTCCATGCTGTCGGCCAACGCGGGCCGGAACGCGGCCAGCAGGGCCACGAGCAGGAACAAGCTCCAACGCTTCATCGGGAACCCCCTTCCGTGCTGGACGGCGCGGCGGGATCGGCCGGTGTGGGCGTGGTCTCCGCGGCGCGGGCCGCGCGCTCCTGGGCCGCCAGCTTGTCTTCCAGGCTGACCAGGCGGGGCTGGAACGATTCGGAGCGGACGGGGTTGCGCAGCTCGGCCAGCCGGGATTCGGCCAGTTCGGCTTCCTCGGTGCGACCCGCCAGCCGGCAGGTCTCGGCCAGCAGTTCCAGCCGCCGCAGCTCGTGCTGCTGCTTGAGCTCGATGATCTGCCGTTGCAGGCCCTCCGGATCGGCGGCCGTGGCGGCCTGGCTCTCCAGGGCTTCCAAGGCGGCCCGCTGGTCCCGGGCCAGGGCCTGGGTGGGCGTGGCGACGCGCTCCGGCCGTCCGCCGTCCGCCGCTCCGGCGGATTCGAGCGCAGGCTCGCCGCTGGCCCAGGCCGCCGCTGCCGCCAGCAGCAGGGTGGTGGTCAACAATCGTCTCATGGTTCCTCTTCCTCCCGATTCGCTGGCGGACCGTCCGCCTGGTTGGCTGGGTTGCTGTCCGCCCGCTGTCGTTCCTTTGGAACGCGGCCAGACGAGCGGTTCACGCCCGACGCCGCGCGGGCGTCCCGGCACCGGTCGAATCCTGGCTTGTCTGCGGGTGGTCGAGCTGTGTGGATTCGGGTTGGGGTCCCCGGAATCGGGCGGAAGTCTAGCGAGGGATAGGATGCAAAACAAGACCGATTCGGTCTATGATTCGTGTTTGTTTTAACAGCCGGTACGGCAGCCTCGGTACGGATTGAACGCTGAGCGGTCCGGGTTGCGCTGCCGTACTTTCTAGAAAAGCGGAGGACCTACTGATGCAGCACAGAACGTGTTTCCTGGCCCTGCTGGTTCTGACGAGCCTGTTGTCAGCGGCCCCGGGCTGGGGCGCCGCGCAGACCGCGAGCGTGCTGGCGCCCGTGGACAGCCTGGAGGATCCGCAGCTGGACGAGTCCTCGGGCCTGGTGCGCAGCCTGCGTCTGCCCGGGGTGTTCTGGACCCACAACGACAGCGGGGACGAGGCGCGCTTGTTCGCCGTGGACAGCAGCGGCGCGACCCTCAAGCCCGCCTGGGCCGAGGACTACCGCGGACTGCGGCTGCTCGAGGCGGCCAACCACGACTGGGAGGATCTGGCCCAGGACGGCGAGGGCAACCTGATCGTGGCGGACCTGGGCAACAACGGCAGCGCCCGGCGGGATCTGGCCGTCTACGTGCTGCCCGAGCCGGATCCCCGCGCGGTGGAGGCCGTGCGCGCCGTGACGCGCATCCTGGTGGCCTATCCGGACCAGTGCGAGTTCCCGCCCAAAGAGCGCAATTTCGACTGCGAGGCGGTCTTCTTCGCCCGGGGCGCGCTGCACGTGCTGACCAAACACCGCAGCGACACCCACACGCGGCTCTACCGGCTGGACGCCCCCGCCGGCCAGCCGCCGCGGACGGACCGGCCCTGGCACGAGGCCTTCCGCCCGGATCGTGTCCACGCGCTGACCTTCCTGGGCGAGGCGGACGTGGCGGGGCTCTCGAGCGAGGTGGCGGGTCTGGTGACCGCGGCGGACGCCGACCTGGACGGCAGGCGGCTGGTCATCCTCAGCTACACGGGGCTGTTTCTGGTGGAAAACGATCCGGGCGGCCCCGCGCTGCGCACGGGCAACCTGCTGGCGGGCCGCTGGCGCTGGCTGCCCATCGCAGCCGAGCAGTGCGAGGCCGTGGCCCTGGACGGCGGGCGGGTCTGGATCACGAACGAGCAGCGCGGGCTGTTTCGCGTGGAGCTGGATCAGTTGCAGGCGCGCTGAGCGCTCTCCAGCCGCAGGGCCAGCAGGGTGAGGTCGTCGGTCTGGGGCTCCGTCCCGGAGAAGGCGTCCACGGCGCCGAACACGCGCTCCAGCAGCCGGTCCAGTTCCGGCGCGTGCTCCAGCAGCAGGTCGTGGAAGCGCTGGTCGCCGAACTCCTCCTCGGCGGCGTTGCGGGCTTCGGTGACGCCGTCGGAGAAGACCACCAGCACCTGGCCGGGCTCAAGACGGATCCGGCCCACCTGGAAATCCAGCTCGGCGAAGGCTCCCAGCAGCGCCCCGCCGATGGCCAGTTCGCGGATCTCGCGTTGCCCGGGGTCGACGACTAGGGGCGGGTTGTGCCCCGCATTGACGAAGGCCAGTTCCCCGCTGGCGGGGTCCAGGATGGCGCAGAACAGCGTGGTGAAGCGCCCCGTCGGTGTGTCACGGACCAGGGAGCGGTTGACCCGGGCGATGATCTCGTCCAGGTCCAGGTCGTACTCCAGGTGCGTGCGCAGCGCCGCGCGCAGCGTGCACATGAGCAGGGCGGCCGCCGGACCCTTGCCGCAGACGTCCCCCAACGCCACCACCACGCGGCCGTCCGCCAGCCGGAAGTGGTCGTAGTAGTCGCCGCCCACGGAACCCGCGGGCCGGCTTCCCCCGATGATCGTCAGCCCGTCCCCGCGCCAGGGCGGTGGCCAGAGTCCGGACTGGATCTCCTGCGCCAGCCGCAGCTGCTCCTCCAGGCGCGTGCGCTCCAGCGTGTCGCGGTGCAGGCGTTCGCGCTCCAGGGCCAGGGCGGCCTGGTCGGACAGGCAGGCGAGCAGCTCGAGATCCTCCTCGTTGTAGGGCCGGGCCCGTCGGTTGAGCGCCTGGAGGACGCCGATGACCAGACCGTCGGGGCGGCGGATGGGAACGCAGACCAGGTTGCGGGTGACGAAATCGCCGGCCAGGTCGCCGAAGAAGCGCGGGTCGCGGGCGGGATCGTTGATCAACAGGGCGCGGCCCTCCCGGGCCACCCAGCCGCAGATTCCCTGGCCCGCCGGGATGCGCACGCCCTCGAGCTGGCCGCGGGCCGGACCCGTGGGGAGCTGCAGCAGCAGGTCGCCGATGGCGGCCTCCACCAGAAAGAGCGAGCTGGCCTCGCTCTCCAGGATGCGGGCGGTGGCGCTGAGGATGGATTCCAGCAGGGGCCGGCTCTCCAGCCGGGAGTTGATCAACCCGAGCTGGCCGATCAGTTGGGCCAGTCGCGCCGGGTGGCAGTCCTCCAGTCGGGTGGAGGGAGGGGACGGGTGGAGCGCGCCCGCTGACGGGCCGGTGTAGGGGGACGCGAATTCCCGGGCGGATTCGGCGGACATGGCTGCTCCTGGTGACCGTTACCGAGAGTTTGAAACAACGAACTGTGTTTGATGAATAGAATTCGGGAAAACCTAGTTCGCGTTGCTGGCAGAATCAAGTGCTATGACCGGAATCGTGAATTGGATGGACGAACGAGGCGGAGTCGGGCCGGGGGCGCGCGGGCGGCGTGACGGCAAAAACGCACGACGCCCCGCAGGACGGGGCGTCGTGGTGGCGGACGGTGGAGGACTCAGCGCGGCTGGAGCAGCGCGGCCGGGGCCTGGCCCACGCGGGCCGGATCCGGCGGCGGCAGGTCGGGCCGGCTGTCGCCGAGCAGCAGGCCGTTGCTGTCCGTGGCGGTCACCCGCAGGAAGGCCCGCTCGTACATGCCCACGTTGCCGAAGTAGAGGTTCATGCTGGTCAGGGTCGTGGAGAAGACCAGGGGCGAGCCCAGCCAAGGGTCTTCGTCGTAGTAGATGTTGTAGGCCTCCACTGTGATGGGCTGGCCGTCCGTGCCCGTGGTGACCGGCGTAATGGTCAGGTGCACGGTGGCGTTCCGCGGCGGTCCCAGGCTGAAGTCCACTGGGTAGAATTCGGCGATCAGCGGGATCAGCGGCTGGCGCGTGGCCAGGGTCAGCACGGCGTAGACCGTTTCCGGCGAATTGTACATGGAGTTCGTCACGCTGACCGTGCCGCGCTGGGTGCCGACAGGCTGGCCCGCCGGCAGGAAGCTGAAGCTCACCGGCACGCTGGTGACGATGGGAATGGTCCCGCTGGTGGGTGCGCTGCCCAACCAGCCCAGGCCCTCCGTGTTGGCCCAGGTGACGGAGCCGGCCATCCCGGGATTGCGGTAATAGAGGCTGCGGTTCGTGCTCGGACTGATGGGCGTGCCGCTGAAGCGCACCGTCTGGCGTGCCCGCTTCCAGCCCCAGGCCACCAGATTCTCGATGCTCTCGCCCAGACTGCCGTTGTAGTACTGCACGGAGTGTTCCAGCGGGGCGCCGCAGAGCACGATGCCGCGCGTGTCGTTGACAAGCAGGCAGGGCTGGCCGGTGCCGCAGTCCGTGGTGGCCAGCGTGGACCAGCCGGCGGGGATGGAGTCGAAGACGTAGTGGACGGCGCTGTTGCCCAGGGCCTCGGCGGCCACTCCGGTCATCAGGACGTGACCCGTTGGATGGGCCAGGGCACAGGTCTGCCAGGTCTGGGTGATGCCCTCCAGCCACGCGTCGCCGTCCCCCAGGCTGGAGGACGTGCAGGTGCTGAGGATGAGCACGCTGCCCGCGTTGTTGCAGGCCTCCAGCCGGGGCAGGGCCGCCACCACGTTGGAGTAGGAGGCGTCGTACACGGGCGAGGGCACGATGACGAGGCCGTAGGCGCTCAGGTCGTCCGTCAACAGGTTGGCCGTGCTGCGGATGACGGGCGTGATGCCCTGGGCGCTCAATTGGTCGGTCCACTCGGTGCCGCTCCAGGGGGCGTTGTCCTGGTAGACGGCCACGCCGGGTCCGCTGTTGGGATAGATGGTGAAGCGTGGCTCGTTCACCCGGAACTTCACGTCGTAGGCACACGCCAGCCCCAGATCCGCCGAGCCCTTCTTGGCCACCAGCAGCGCATACCAGCCCGCCTGGCCGAAGGTCACGGCAATGCTCTCGGTGGGGCCCACGTTGGTGCTGGCCGACAGGTAGCTGGTGCGCGTGCCGTACTCGGTCGTGCTGTTGTAGAGGAAGAGGTCCAGGTCGGCCGCCTGCTCGCTGCTCAGCGTCAGCAGCCAGGGGTGGAGCTGGTCGTCGGCACTCACGTAGAACTCGAGGATGTCGAGGATCTGGTTGGCGGCCAGGCTGCCGCCGGCGCGCGCGCCGTCGAACTTGCTCACTACGTGGGAGCCGCGCAGGTTGAGCCGGTAGTCGGCGCTCTCACCGTCGTAGTTCCAGATGCCGGCCTGGAAGGTGCCCCCGTAGCCCACCTGGTTGTGGTTGATGAGCGTCCAGTCCGGCGACCCGCTGCCCGCGCCGGAGTTGGCCAGATACGTGGTGAAGCCCGTCGTGGAGCCGGTGTAGTCGTCGTGCAGGCGGACGTCGTAGTCCGCCGTGGTGCCCAGCGGCTGGATGGCCACGGCGCTCCACCAGCTGACGCCGTTGAACTGGTAGCCGTCGCAATTGGGATAGGCGTAAGTGGTGGTCATCTTCTCGGGCGGCGCCCCGTGGGCCAGGCTGGCGTCCGCGGCCAGCTCGCTGGGGGACCAGTTCCACTGGCTGTAGTCGGTGTTGTCCGTCTCGGATGTCTCACAGACCTCGTCGTTCCAGTCCAGGGCCACGTGCAGCGAGTGCCGCCCGCCTCCCACGGTTTGGGGCCCGAAGTCGTTGTAGTAGGCGGTGCCGCTCCAGGCCGACCCGCCGTAGCTGTACCACCAGATGTAGACGTTGTCGCGGTAGATGCGGCTGTGGATGAAGGGGAAGTGCGCGTTGCTGTTGGACTGGTGCGTGGCCATGTTCAGGTAGGTGTTGCCGCCACCGGGCAGGGTGGCCGTCACGGGCGTGCTGCCCGCGGTGCCGCCCGTGGTGCTGCGCGGCACCAGGGCGTTGGTCCAGCCGGCCGGCGTGGGCGCGTCGAAGTCCGGCGCGTTGAATCCCACCTCCGCCCAGCGCGGTCCGGTGAGGGTGGCCACGATGCGCGAGCGCTGGTTGGGGCTGAAGTAGGTCCGGCAGGTCTTGCGGCTGTAGCTCATGATGTTGGTCGGGTCCGGATCGTAGGCGCGCCAGGCGCTGTTGCAATAGATGGTCGCGCTGCCGGTGTAGACGCAGCTGGTGTTCACATTGTCCGTGCCCAGGCCCGGATCCGCGGGCGTGTCACAGAGCAGGTCGCCCGCTGCGCCGCAGTTGCTGCCGTCCGGGCACTCCGTGCCCGCCGCCGTCTCGTGGGTGTGCAGCAGGTCGAAGTAGTGGCCGATCTCGTGCGGGAAGGTGGAGGGGTTGCTGGCCACGCCCACGCAGTCATTGGCGAAAGAGACGGCCTGGTCCGCGCTCCAGGAGAAGGCGGAGACGCCGCAGTAGCCCTCGTCGTAGTTGACGAAGTAGCAGTCCAGGGCGTTGGGCTGGTTGTTGATCGCCTTGAGCGCGCTGCGCTCTGTGCCGTTGTCGAGATTGTAGTAGGTCGAGTTGTTGATGGTGTCCTGATAGGCCACGAAGAAGCAGATGTTGATCTCGTCGTACTCGGCGGCCAGATCGAGCAGGGCCTGATCCAGCTGGGACTGCGGGATGCCGCCGGTGCCCGAGCTGGTGCGCACCACGTGGAAGGCCAGGTAGACCAGGTAGCTGGCCTGCTCGCGGGCGGCGTCCGACTCGTAGACGCCGGCGGCCAGGTTGGCTTGGTAGGCCGCCAGATCCGCGGGGGTCAGTTCCAGGGCGCAGCGGGTCGAGCTGCCCTCCCGGGTGTCCGCCAGGACCGAGGGCGGGCCGGCGAGCAGCAGCAGGAGGGCCAGCAGCAGGAGGCGCGGCGTGTTCATCGCTCACCTCCCGCCGTGCTGGACGGCGAGTCCGTCGCGGGGCGCGTGACGGTCGGTTGCGGGCGGGTTGCCTCGAAGCGCGCCTTCTCGGCGGGTGTCAGCGGCGTGGGGCCCGCATCCGGTGTCACGGCCCGGCCCAGCCGGGCGAGCTCTTCCTCCGCCAGCCGGGCCTCTGCCAGACGGCCGGCCCGCCGGCAGGCCAGGGCCAGCCGTTCCAGCCGCTGCAGCTCGGCGGACCGTTTCAGCTCGCAGATCTCCAGTTGCAGGGCCTCGCCCTCCGCGGCCGGGGCGGCCAGGGCGCGGGCTTCCAGTTCCTGGAGACGGGCCTGGGTGGCGGTTTGCAGATCCTGCAACGGACCGGACGGCGCCGGGGCGAGGGCCGGATCCGCGGACCGCTCCGACAGCGACGCTCCGCCCGCCGGGGAGGGCCCCGTGGCTCGGGCGGCCCCGGTCCCGGCCAGCAGGCCCAGGAGCGGGATCAGAATCAGGGCCAGGAATCGCTTCATGTCTTCCCCCTTGCATGTTGGGGGTCTCGGCGGGTCCCACTCCCGGGAAACCGGTGCGGTTGACACACCTCCGGGGCGGGCTGTTAGCCCGGACCGGGATCCGGCGCGGCCGGACACGAGAGCACACTCCGTCCAGGGAGTGCCGCAGATTGTGGGATGTTGGTTGGCTTTCGTGTGTGTCGCGGGGTGGCCGGGGACTCCGTCCACCTGCCGGACGTTAGCACTGGCCCGAGGGAGATCCAAGGAAAATTCACTGGACTGGTTTTTCATTCAACAGGCTGGCTTGGCGCGAGCGCCGGTCGGGTCAGGACCTACGAAAAAGGGCCGCGACTCCTTGGGGAGCGCGGCCCTTGCGCGAAGCGGGAATCCGACTACAGCTTGGCGGCGTTCTTGGCCAGGTACTCGGCCACGCCCTCGGTCGAGCCCTTCATGCCTTCGTCGCCCTGCTGCCAGCCGGCGGGGCAGACCTCGCCGTGCTTCTGATTGAAGGCCAGCGCGTCCACCGTGCGCAGCATCTCGTCGATGTTGCGGCCCAGGGGCAGGTCGTTGATGACCGCGTGGCGGACGACACCGTCCTCGTCGATGAGGAAGCTGCCACGCAGGGCCACGCCGCCGCCCACGGTGGTGTCCTCTTCGGTCTCGGCCGTGATCACGGTGGCCGGGGTGGCGCCCACCAGCACGTCGTAGTCGCGGGCGATCTGCTTGGTCAGGTCGGCGATGATCGGGTAGCGGACGTTGCCGATGCCGCCGTTGGCCACGGCCGTGCTCTTCCAAGCCAGGTGGCTGAAGTGGCTGTCCACAGAGCAGCCCAGCACCTGCACGCCGCGCTTCTCGAACTCGCCCAAGCGGTGGTCGAAGGCCAGCAGTTCCGTCGGGCAGACGAAGGTGAAGTCCAGCGGGTAGAAGAACAGCACGACCTTCTTGCCCTTGTAGTCGGAGAGGGAGATCTCCTTCATGGTGTTGTCGGGCATGACCGCCGTGGCCTTGAAATCGGGGGCGGGTTTGGTGACCAGCATGTGAATCTCCTTTGAGGCTATTGGGGTTTGTTTGTCGAACCAAGGCAGCGCGAGCAGGTGCCCCGCACGTGAATGTCGATTTCCTCCAAGGCGTGACCCAGGGCCCGGCCCTGTTCGCGCACCGTGGCTTCCAGATCCAGCGGCACGTCCACCAGGGAGCCGCAGCGCCGGCAGTGCAAGTGGAGGTGCGGCTCGCGGTTCCAGTCATAGTGGACAGGGCCCTCGCTCTGGACGGCCATGATCTCGCCCGTCTCCACCAGCTGGTGCAGGTTGCGGTAGACCGTGCCCAGACTCACGCCGGGCATGTGGTCGCGCACGGCGTCGTGCACGTCCTGCGCGGTGGGGTGGTTGAGGGCCCGGCTGCGCACCAGGTCCAGGATGAGTTGCCGCTGTCGACTGGTCCGCATGAGTTTCTTTCAATAACAGGAACGGTTACTATTTAGCTTTTGCAACAGGCCGCTGCAAGGGCCAAGTCCTTGTCAATCCTTGTTTTTTCTCTGACAATCCGTGCCAGGTCGGTGCCAGGCCGGTGCCAGGTCGGTGCCAGGCCGGTGCCAGACCGGTGCCAGACCGGTGCCAGGCCGGTGCCAGACCGGTGCCAGACCGGTGCCAGGCCGGTGCCAGGTCGGTGCCAGACCGGTGCCAGACCGGTGCCAGGCACTGTGGACTTCAGACTAGTTTCGTCAGGCATTCTGGACCATAGACGCGCAACTCCTGCCCCCCGCGGACCCGGCTGACGAAATCCGGATTGGCGATGAGCGCGCGGCCGAAGGCCGTGGCGTCCACCTCGCCCAGGGCCAGGGCCGCTTCCGCCCGGGCGGGAGTCAGACTGCCCACGCCCACCAGCTGACCCTTCCACATTGCGCGCGTGGCTTGATGGAGCGGCAGGAGGCCGCCGGCCGGCTGGTCTCCCGCCGGCAGCAGTTCGGCCGGCAGGCTGGGCTGGTCGTAGTCGCCGTGGCTGGCGTGGAGGATTCTTAAGCCCGCCTCCCAGAGGGTGTCCAGCAGCCGCGGCAGCGTCGCTGCCGGCTGCTGCCAGCCGGATCCCGGCGTGCCCCAGCCCGGCGAGAAGCGCAACAGGGTCCGCCCGGCGCCGCACTCCGCCAGTACGGCCCGTGTCACTTCCGCGGCAAAGCGGCAGCGGTTCTCACCGCCCCAGTCATCCGTCCGCCGGTTCCACTTCAGGTTGATGAATTGGTCGATGAGGTAGCCGTGGGCGCCGTGGATCTCCACGCCGTCGAAACCGGCCTCCAGGGCGCGACCGGCCGCCTGGCCGAAGAGCGCGATCACCGCTTGGATGCGTGCCCCGTCCATGGCCTCCGAGGGTCCGAAGGGAATGGGCTGGTCCTGAGCGTCCCGCAGCCGTGAGACATTCCCGGCCGGGTGCAGGCCGCTGGGGGATTCGGGCAGGACGCCGCCCGTGGTCAGCGGATGGGCCACGGCCCCCACGTGCCAGAGCTGGCAGACGATCCGTCCGCCCGCCTCGTGGACAGCCCGGGTGACGGGCCGCCAGGCCCCCACCTGTTCCGGGCTCCAGATCCCCGGCGCGCCGTTGTAGCCGTTGCCGCGCTCGCAGATGACGGTGCCCTCGCTGATCAGCAGGCCCACGCCGTCCGCCGCCCGGCGCGCGTAGTAGGCGGCCACCGCGGCCGTGGGCAGGAAGCCCGGGCTGAAGCAGCGCGTGCAGGGCGCCATCACGACGCGGTTGCGCAGGGGCAGCTCACCCAGTGTCAAGGGGGAGAAGAGGTGCGGGAAGAGGATCATGGGGCGGGTTTCCTTGTTGGGTGACGTCCGATTCGGGGCGGCTTGGCCACGTTCGACGCAACGGCCGGGTGACGCGGAGCCGCCGCGAGACCGCCTGTCAATTCGTTCACAATGAGGCCGTGGTTTGCTTCCTTGCCCCACCCAATTTTGGAGGCGGCATGTTCATCACGCGCGAGGAAGTGCTGGATTACCTGCACGACCACCAGATCCAGATGGTGGACCTCAAGTTCGTCAATCTCTTCGGCGGGTGGCACCACATCACCCTGCCCGCCAGCCACGTGAACCACGAGACCTTCGACCGCGGCATCGCCTTTGACGGTTCGTCCACGCCGGGCTTCAAAACCACCGAAGCCGGCGACATGGTGCTGCTGCCCGATCCGCGCACAGCGTATCACGACCCCTTCTGGGACGTGCCCACCCTCAGCCTGTTCTGCAGCATCGCCGAGGCCGACACCCGCGCGCCGTTCAGCCGCGACCCGCGCAGCATCGCCGGGCGGGCCGAGCAGTACCTGCAGGACTGCGGCATCGCCACCCACAGCAAGTGGGGGCCGGAGTTCGAGTTCTACATCTTCGACTCCATCAACTACCGCAACACGGACCACGAGGCCGGCTACGTCATCGACAGCGAGGAGGCCGGCTGGAATTCCATGCTGCCCGGCCGGAACGAGGGCCACCGGATGGGCGCCCACGCGGGCTACCACGCCGCGCCGCCCATGGACCGCAGCTACAACCTGCGCAGCGAGATGGTCCGCCTGCTGGAAGGCGCGGACATCCCGGTGAACTACCACCACCACGAGGTGGGCGGCCCGGGGCAGAACGAGATCGAGATCATCCTGGACAGCCTGCGCCGCGCCGCGGACAAGGCCATGTGGACCAAGTACGTCATCCGGATGGTGGCCAAGAACCACGGCAAGACGGCCACCTTCATGCCCAAGCCGCTCTACAACGTGGCGGGTTCGGGCATGCACTTCCACCAGCACCTGTTCCGCGGCGAGGAGCCGCTGTTCTACAAGAAGGGCGGTTACGCCGACCTGTCGGACACGGCCCTGTACTACATCGGCGGCTTGCTCAGCCACGGCCCGGCGCTGCTGGCCCTGACCAACCCCAGCACCAACAGCTACAAGCGGCTGGTGCCGGGCTTCGAGGCGCCCATCAAGAGCTTCTTCAGCCTGGGCAACCGCAGCGCGGCGATCCGCATTCTCAAGTACGCCACGGAGCCGATGGAAAAGCGCATCGAATTCCGCCCGCCGGACGCCAGCTGCAACATCTACCTGGCCATGGCGGCCATGCTGATGGCCGGCATCGACGGCATCCAGCGCCGGCTGGACCCGCGCGAGCTGGGCTTCGGACCCTTCGACGTGAACGTCTACAATCTGCCGCCGGCGGAGCGCGACAAGATCGCCAGCCTGCCCACCAGCCTGGACGAGGCGCTGAACGCGCTGGAGCAGGACCAGGACTTCCTGCTGGCCGGTGGGGTGTTCACCCCCGACCTGCTGGAGACCTGGATCTCCCGCAAGCGCGACGAGGCCGCCCAGCTGCGGCGCCGCCCGCATCCCTTCGAGATGGAGTTGTATTACGACGTGTGAGCCTGCGTTCCGCCCGGATTGTCTTGACAGCGCCCCGACCGTGGGGCGCTTTTCTTGTGAGTTCATTCAACACAGAGACACAGAGTCACAGTAGGACTTATGACTTGCTTCAGAGACTCAACCATGTATCGTCGAGGCCTGCAGCTGCGCGAGCGGAGGTGGTGACATGGGCATGCCGACCCTGGAGCGCCTTCTGCTCGATCCGTGTTGCCGGGGGGAACGAAGACTCGAAGTCTCAAAGTGAAGATCGGGTTGCCTTGACCTCGGGACTGAGTCAGCCGTTGAACCTCGTGATACATAGATGCTTCAATCTGGTCTCGCGCTTGCTGCGGATCACGCCCCCTCGTCAGTCAACAGATCCGTTGGCTACAATCACTGGGTGATCATGAGAAATTCAGCGCTCCGGTCACCCAGCGCGCTTGGTCTGAAGTGAGTGCAACCGAGCAACCGTCCAGATCCAAATCTCAGACCGTGTCTCTGTGCCTCTGTGGTGCGTTCTCTTCCGCAACTTTCCTTCGAGTCTTCGCGTCTTCGTGCCCCCCGCCAACATGGAACAAGCAAAAGCGCCCCGGTCACCCAGGGCGCTTGATCGGTTGTCAGTTCAAGGGCCTGAGACCCAATCCAAATTTTGAGCTGTGTCTCCGTGTCTCTGTGTTGACTTCCCGAAAACTCTACCGCCCGCGAGCGACCAGGGCCTGGTGCGCCTCGATGATCTTCTCCACCACCTGCGGGTCCGCCAGGGTGGTCAGGTTGCCCAGGTCGACGTATTCGCCCTCGCCGATTTTGCGCAGGATGCGGCGCATGATCTTGCCCGAGCGCGTCTTGGGCAGCCCGTCCACGAACAGGAAATGGTCCGGCGCGGCGAAGGGCCCGATGTCCTTGCGCACCTCCTCCTTCAAGACGCCCATCAGCTCGTCCGGCCGCATGCCGGCCGCCTCGCGGTTGAGCACCACGTAAGCGAAGATGCCCGTGCCCTTGATCTCGTGGGGCACGCCCACCACGGCGGACTCCGCCACCAGCGGGTTGGCCACCAGCGCGCTCTCCACTTCCGCCGTGCCGATGCGATGGCCGCTGACGTTGATCACGTCGTCCACGCGCCCGGTGATCCAGTAGTAGCCGTCCTCGTCCCGGCGGCAGCCGTCGCCCGTGAAATAGTAGCCGGCATAGGTCGTGTAGTAGGTGTCTTGGTAGCGCCGGTGATCGCTGAACACCGTGCGCGCCATGCCCGGCCAGGGCTGGCGCAGGCAGAGTCGCCCGCTGACGCCGTCGCCCTTCTGCACCACGCCCTGCTCGTCCACCACCACGGGGTCCACGCCGAAGAAGGGCAGCGTGGCGGAGCCGGGCTTCATGTCGGTGATGTGGGCCAGCGGGCTGATCATGATGCCGCCGGTCTCCGTCTGCCACCAGGTGTCCACCACGGGGCAGCGGCCTTCACCCACCACGCTGTGATACCACTTCCACGATTCGGGATTGATGGGCTCGCCCACGGTGCCCAGCAGGCGCAGGCTGCTGCGGTCGTACTTCTTCACCCACTCGTCGCCCTCCCGGGCGATGGCCCGGATGGCCGTGGGGGCCGTGTAGAAGACGTTGATCTTGAGACGTTCCACCATCTCCCAGTAGCGCCCCGGATCGGGGTAGAGTGGCGTGGATTCGAACATCACCGTGGTGGCGCCGTTGCAGAGGGGGCCGTAGACGATGTAGCTGTGCCCCGTGATCCAGCCCACGTCGGCCACACAGGCGAAGACCTCGCCGGGCTGATAGTCGAAGATGTACTTGTGCGACAGGCTGGCGTGGAGCAGGTAGCCGGCCTGGCTGTGCATCAGGCCCTTGGGCTTGCCCGTGGAGCCCGAGGTGTAGAGGATGAACAGGGGATCCTCGGCGGCCATCCACTCCGTCGGGCAGACCCGGCGTTCTTTCTCCATCGCCTCGTGCAGCCAGATGTCGCGGCCGGCCTGCATGGGCACCTCGGCCGGCGTGCGCTTGGCCACGAAGACCGTGTGCACCTGGTTCAGCCCGGAGACGGCCTTGTCGGCGATGGCCTTGAGCGGAATGGCGCGCCCGCCGCGCAGGCCCTCGTTGGCGGTCACCAGCACCTGGGCCCCGCAGTCCACGATGCGGTCGCGCAGGGATTCCGCCGAGAAGCCGGCGAAGACCACGCTGTGCACGGCGCCGATGCGCGCGCAGGCCAGCATGGTGTAGGCCACTTCGGGGATCATCGGCATGTAGAGCACCACGCGGTCGCCCTTCACCACGCCTGCGCTCTTCAGCACGTTGGCGATGCGGCAGACCTCGTGCTTGAGTTCGCGGTAGGTGATGACGCGCTGCTGGCCGGGCTCGTCGGCCTCCCAGATGATCGCCGGCTGGTCGGCCTTGGTGGCCAGGTGGCGGTCCACGCAGTTGAAGGCCACGTTGAGCCGGCCGCCGGAGAACCAGCCCACGTCGCCTTCGGGAAAGGACGAGTCCAGCACGTTCACCCACTTATAGAACCAGGTCAGGGTCTCGGCCTGCTCGGCCCAGAACCCCTCCGGATCGCGGATGCTGCGCGCGTAGAGTTCCCGGTAATGCTCGAAGTCGATGAGGTGGGAGCGGCGGCCTTCCGGCTGGACGGCCGGCACGATCTCTCCCGTGCGGGGCGGGTGCTGCATGGGTTGTCCTCGCAATGGCTTCTGTCGATGGGTGGGGAATCGGCGTCGCGGAGCGACCGGCCGCCATTCGACCGACTGCCGGGCCGCCGCGGGCCGCTGCCCGGGCAAGGTAGGGAGAAAAGCGGCCGCCGGACACGAGAAAGATCAAGCGCCTGCCAGTGAACGCGTGACTGTCCCAGGCCCTCGTATCTTGGAGACAAAAGCGGAGGCGAGATGCTGACGGAATCCTTCATCCCCGGGCTGGAGAACCAGCGGGGCTATTTTCTCAAGACCATTGCCTGCCTGGACGAGGCGGATGCCGCGTTCACGCCGGCGGAGGGCATGCTGAGCGTGGTGCGCCAGGTGGCCCACGCGGCGAACATCGTGGACTGGTTCGTGGAGGGCGCCTTCCGCGCCGAGGGCCTGAGCGAGGACTGGGAAGCCCAGGCCCGCCAGGAAGCCGCGGTGAGCACGCTGCTGGAGGCCCAGGGCTGGTTCAACGCCGCCTATGACCGGGCGCTGGAGGCCGTGCGCTCCCACAGTTGGGAGGAGTGGCAGGAGCCCATCGCGCCGGGGATCATGGGCGGGGCGCCCCGGGCGGCCATCTTCAGCGGGATGGCCGACCACACGGCCCACCACCGCGGCAGCCTGGCCGTCTACGCCCGCCTGCTGGGCAAGACTCCGGCCATGCCGTACATGTAGGGGCCAGCGGCACGTAGTCGCGAGTCCGGCGGGGATGGGGGCGGGATCCGTGGGATGCGCCCCTTTTCAGATTGTAGGTCGCCCGTTGTCAGCGCAGCAGGAGGGCCTTGCGGCTCTGGGCGTGGCCGGCGTCGTCCTGCACGCGGAGAACGTAGAAGCCCGAGGCGACGTTGGCGCCCTTCTGGTCACGGCCCTGCCAGCGCACGTGGTGCTGGCCGGCGGGCAGTTGGCCCAGCTCATCGCGCCACACCCGGCGACCCAGCAGGTCCAGGACTTCCAGCGTGACGGGGCCAGGGGCGGCGGTATGGAAGTCCACCGTGACCGTGGGATTGAAGGGATTGGGATAGAGTCCGCGCAGCTCCAGCCCGGGCGAGCGGTCCTCCGGTCCGGGGGGATCGTCCACTGCGCTCAGCTCGCCCTTCAGGCCCAGAAGGAAGTGCGCGTTGCCGGCGAAAATGCCGGCGAAGTGTTCGTTGGGCATGGGCAGGCCGATGGGCGTGCCCCATTGCACTAGAGTACCGTCGGCCTTGAGGCCAAGGCAATAGCTGTCGCCTGCCGAGATGGCGACAAAATTGGTGTTGGGGGCCGGCACATCGCATTGCCCGTGGTTGTTGGTTCCCCACCCCACCACGGTGCCGTCCGTCTTTAAGCCCAGACTGAACCCTTCGCCGGCGGTGATGGCGCAGAAGCCGCTGTTGGGAGAGGGCACGGCCGTCGTGCCTCCCCAGCTAACGACGTGGCCGTCGCTCTTCAGCCCCAGTGCGTGCGAACGGCTTGCCGAGATGGCGACGAAGTCGGTGTTGGGGTTGGGGATGTTCAGGTGTCCGCTGCCGTCGCCATTCTCGATGCCGACAATGGACCCGTCGGCCTTCAGCGCCAGCAGGTAACCTGAGGGGTGGCTCGCGGTGCTGAAGGCATATGCGTATGCGGCAGAGGCGATCGCCACGAACCCCTCGTTGGGCTCCGGCAGCGGACCGTCGTCAAAGTCCCGCAGGGTGCCGTCGGTCTTCAGCCCCACCCCGCGCCAGTCGCCCACCGTCACCGAGACGTAGCCGGAGTCCGGCGCCCAACTTTGATGGAGCAAATCCATCACCCGGCCGTCGGCCTTCAAGGCGAAGCTTCGGTGGATGAAGTAGGAGTACATTGGGCTGCCGTAGGCGGTCGCAGCGTCGCAAACTGCGACGATGTCGTGGTTGTCCGGTGGCGGGCCCCATTGTCCCCAGTCGTTGCGGCCCCAACACCTCAGCTCGCCGTTCTGCTTGAGGGCCATGCGCTGCGTGTATCCGGCCCACATGGACACGAAGTCCTCATTGGGTTCGGGAATCGGCGTGATGGCGCCCCAGCAAACCAGTTGGCCGTTCTCCTTCAGCCCCATGCTGAAGAGATTGCCCGCCGCAATGGCGACGAAGTCCGCATTGGGCTCCGGGATCGTGCACTGACCGGCGGCGTTGTCGCCGCAGGCGACGTTCGTGCCCCCGTCGGTGAGCGCCAGGAAGTGGTTCACGCCGGCGGCGACGTCGGTGTAGAAGGAGCCCGGGGCGAAGACCGGCATGATCTCAATGCCCCAGGTCACAACAGTGCCGTCGGCCTTCAAGCCCGCGCAACCGGTTGGGTTCGCCGCCACATCGATGAAGCTAAAGTTGGGCTGGGGTGTGGGCATGGAGTGGCCCCAGGTCACGACGCGACCGTCCGCCTTCACGCCGATGCTACATCCCCAAGGTTCCGAGGTGTTTGTGCAGGCCAATGCGGCGATGGCCACGAAGTCCACGTTGGGCGCGGGCACTTCGCACTGCTGGTTGCTGTTGCTGCCCCAGCAAGCAACGGAGCCGTCCTGGCGTAGGGCGATGGAGTGGTTGAGACCGCAGGCGATGTCGATGAAACCGGTGTTGGGCTCGGGCAGGGCGCCGAATCGCCTTTCCCACTGCACCAGCGAGCCATCCTGACGCAGTCCTAGGCTGTGGTAGGGTCCGCCGGTCACCTGCACGAGGCCTTCCAGTTCGCTGGCGTCGGGGATGATCTGACTGCCCCAGCCGATGAGGCGCCCCTCTTCCTGGGCCCTGGCGGCGCTCGCCAGCAGGGCCGCGAGCAGCGTTCCCACGAACATCCATCGCTTGTTCCGTCGCATGGAATGCCTCCTGCCGCACAGCCTGGCCCCGTTGCCTCGTACTCACCACGGCACGTGGCATGGGCGAGACTCGGATGGGCTTGTGAGCGATGTGCTGGACCGCGCACCCCAGCCCGCGTGCAGAGGGAAAGGTGGAGTTTGCCGGCTGCCCAGGATAGTGGAATCCCCAATCGCCCAAAGCAATTCTGGATTGGCGCGTCCGGTCGGGAACGGGGTATTCCCCGCAGGTCTGGCTCGGATTCTGATTTCAGCCAGGCTGGCGAATTAAGTTTTTATCAAGTAGAAGATGATTCAAGTCTTGATTTCAAACCGTATTCTGTTGGCCTTGTGTTGAGGATCCCCTGACCGGCCCGGACCTGCCCGTTCCCGACCGCCGACACGAGAGGAGGGCCAGTCCGAGGATCCCATGTCAACCCATCGTACCACCCTGCACCGCCTGGCCCTGCCGCTGGGCCTGCCGCTCCTGATCCTGCTGGGATTCGGGGGCTGCTTCGAGAACAGCCGGATCGCCCGCAACGTGGGCGTGGACCACAACGGCGGCTTCGAGCTTGGCAGTCCGGGCAAGCCCATCAACTGGAACGTCTACCACAAGGGCCTGCGCGGCAAGAAAGCCGAGATGCAGCTGGACCGCGAGGACTTCCGCGAGGGCGCGCAGTCGCTGAAGTTCGTGGTGACCTCCTGCGGCTCCAAGGCCAGCGGGGAGTGCCCGGGCGTGTTCCAGGAAGTGGACGTGGAGCCCAACAGCATGTACCGCGTGTCCTACTGGTTGAAGAACAACCAGTGCCGTTTCAACGTCAACGTGAACAGCATCAAGGAAGGCGCGCCGCGCCAGGGCGTGCAGGTGCTCTCCGAAGCCGGCGTGGGCGAGGAGTGGGCCGAGTACAGCAGCTTGTGCTCCACCAAGGACGGCGAGACCCAGATCCGCTTCGAGCTGAACATCACGGGCCCGGGCATCCTCTGGCTGGACGGCGTGGCGTTGCAGGAAGTGGAAGGCAATTAGTCCACAAGCTGCTGGATGTGCGCAGCGACGGCCCGCCTGGGATTTCTGCCCGGGCGGGCTTTTTCATGGGCCGGCGAGGGCGGCGGCGGGCTCAGGACGAGGCGGAGGAGTAATTGCGCAGCGCCAGCTGCCAGGCGGCCCGCGCGGCGGCGAAGGCCAGCAGCGTCACCCCCAGCACGTGCAGCAGCAGGCCGGGTCGCAGCCCCTCGAAGAGCAGGGCCGCCGGGAAGGAGGCGATGAGCGAGAAGGGCAGGGCGGTGACCAGCAGCCGGCGCACCCAGCCGTGGAAGATCCGGTCGGGTTTCTCGGCGTACTTCTCCAGCGTGTAGAAGGTCTCGCCCAGGCCGCGGTTGGAGTGCAGCCAGAAGACCGGGATCAGGAAGGCCAGGTGGATCAGATAGTAGAGGAAGGCGCCGTTCACCAAGAGGGCCAGGAAGACGGCCACGCGCAGCGGGTCCAGCGGACCGGGAAAGCGCAGCAGGGCCCAGGCCATCAGCCCGGCGGCCAGCAGCAGGTTGAGGAAGGAGTTGGCCGCGAAGTCCCGCAGGCTGAGGAAGAACAGGCTGGAGACCGGCCGCACCAGGTAGTAGTCCAGGTCGCCCTTGTTCACGAAGATCGGCAGCCACCACATGTTGTTGGCGAAGACGGTCATGTGCAGGGCGTCGATGAGGAAGAAGCCGCAGGCGAAGATCAGCACCTGGTCGTAGCTCCAGCCGCCCAACAGGGCCGTGTGGCGGTAGATCACACTGAAGAAGACGATCTGCACGGCGTAGAAGGCCGCGTCCATCACCACGCGAAAGAAGAAGTCCAGCCGGAATTCCATGGCCCGGCTGAACGAGAAGCGCAGGAAGTTCAGGTACAGTCGCAGGTAGCGGCCCATCAGATCCCCACCCCCGTGTAGCCCACTTCGCCCCGCCGCCAGACCCCCTTGGCCAGCAGCCAGAACATCCCGCACCAGGCCAGCGAGACCGCCATGCCCAGCGCCCACTGCCCGGTCGACAGCCGCCCCAGCAGCGCGGCCACGGGGAAGTCGAACAGGTAGCGGAAGGGCAGCCAGCCCAGCAGTTCGCGCGCGCCGGGCGGAAAGAGGTCCAGCGGCAGCAGGCTGCCGCCCAGCAGGCCGGAGACGAAGCGCAGCAGCACAGACAAACTCCAGACGTTGTCTGCCCAGAAGGCCACGCTCTGCAGCGGCAGCTGGATCAGGTAGTAGAGCAGGTTGCCTGCGCCCATGGCCAGCGCGGCCATGGCCAGCTGTCCCGGGCCGGGGTGGAAGGCCCCCACGCCGCCGGGCATCAGGGGCAGCAGGGCCAGGAAGATCACCAGCTGGACCAGGGCCGGCAGCAGGGCGCCCAGATGCTGGGCGTACTTGAAGGACCAGTAGGAGACGGGATAGAGCAGGTAGCGGCTGAGGCCGCCGTCGTAGATGTCCTGGGAGACGCCGGCCATCATCTCCTGCCCGCGCACCAGCTTGCCCACCAGGATCACCAGGATGTAGTACTGGAGCATGCCGGGGAGGTCCCAACCGCCGATGGTGGCCTGGCCCGTGGTGCGGAAGATGGCCGTCCACAGATACCAGACCACGCCCAGCTGGGCGAAGAAGCTCACCACCACGTTGATCCAGAAGTCGGCCCGGTAGCTCATGGCCTTGCGGGCCTCCAGGCTGGCCACGTGGAGGTAGAGGGCCGGGCCGGCTCTCACGCCGCGCCCTGGCGGGAATGGAGCAGGCCCTCGATGACCGTGCCGATGTCCAGCTCCTCCACGGCCAGGTCGTGGACCGCCAGCTCCGTCACCAGCCGCCCGGCCAGCTGGGGGATCTCGTCCCGCGGGGCCTGGATGCGCAGCCGCTCGGGGCTGTCCTCCAGCACGGTGAGGTCCAGGCCGCGACCCAGCAGGTGGCGCAGGTCCGGGCGCGGGGCGCCGGGCTTGAGCTGCACGCTGACCACCTTGTGGCGGGCGTGGGTGCGCATCACTTCGGCCAGCGGGCCGTCGAAGACCAGCTCGCCCTCGCGGATGATCAGGATGCGCTCGCAGAGCCGCTCGATGTCTTCCATGTAGTGGCTGGTGAGCAGCATGGCCGGGCGCTCGCGCTGGCGGTACTCGAGGATGAACTCGCGGATGGCGCGCTGGGCCGTCAGGTCCAGGCCGATGGTGGGCTCGTCCAGGAAGACCACGCGCGGGCTGTGCAGCAGCGCGGCGATCAGCTCCATCTTCATGCGCTCGCCCAGGCTCAGGCGGCGGATCTGGATGTTGATCTCGCCCTGGACGCCCAGCATGCCGGTGAGCAGGTCCAGGGTTTTGCGGTACTGGCGCTCGGGGATCTGGTAGATCTCCTTCAACAGCAGGAAGCAGTCCGCGGCGGGCAGGTCCCACCAGAGCTGGGCCTTCTGGCCCATGATCAGCGCGATCTGGCGCTGGAACTCGCGCGGCCGCTCCCAGGGCCGATGTCCCAGCACGTGGGCGTCGCCGCCCGAGGGGTGGATGATCCCGGCCAGCATCTTGACCAGCGTGGTCTTGCCCGCGCCGTTGGCCCCCACCAGTCCGAGGATCTCGCCCTCGCCCACGTGGAAATCGGCGGACTTGACCGCGTGCTTCACCACGGTCTCGCGCCTGACCAGCGAGCGCAGGCTGCCCCACAGGCCTGCCTGCTTTTTGTGGACGTGGAACTCCTTCGACAGGCCCTGGACCTCGATCATCGCGCTCTCCTTCTGCTGAAAGGAATATGGCGCTTGGGTGGGACGCACTCGCGCGCGTCTCTTGAAGGAAAACGGACACGAAGGCATGAAGGCTGGAGAAGAGCGGGAAGGGGGGATGGGTGCTCTGGCACTGGCCTGGCACCGACCTGGCACTGGCCAAATGACTGTCATCCCAGCGAGAGCTGGGATCCCATGGCTCGTCCCTGGTACTTGCCGGGCGCCTTGTTTTCCACCTTTCTGCTGGCGCCAGAAAGGTGGAGCCAAAGAGGCGCTTTTTCTCACCCGGCCTGACCGGCCGTCCAGACTCAGCCCGCCTCCCGGCGGGCTTCCGCTGGCGGC
>Ga0172380_10001537_pt1 | contig 39400 bp, 32 predicted proteins | sample Leawe162metaG_FD_119747 | JGI IMG/M metagenome (GOLD analysis project Ga0172380, IMG submission 119747) | Leachate microbial communities from a municipal landfill in Southern Ontario, Canada - Leachate well 162 metaG | ecosystem: Engineered > Solid waste > Landfill > Unclassified | place...
AGAATCAAGCATTACTTCTTAACTTACAAAGAAGCACCGGGAGCGGAAAAAAGAATTTGCGAAATCACTCACGTTTACGGCAGAGAAGAAGCGTGGGAAGTTATATCAAGAAGTCATGTGGATTACATCTCAGAGTACGGAAGTTTGAATGAGCTGCTGATGAATAGGTAGGGGGGATTCCACTATTAATTTATACTAATTTTGAATTGATAAACTAATAAATATTATGAAAATTGACTTACTATGAAAATCAAATAATAAACGAATTTTTATGGTTGATATTTAATCAAAATAATTTGTTCTAAATTCGTTAATATTTAATACTTCAATTGTGGCGTTATTAAGCACTCTGCTTATAATACTACGAGATTGTTCCAATAATTCGTCCTTAAAGATAAAAACGTATTTATTATATATAGGGATACCACTACCAAACAGTATAATTGTTGAATGTTTTATTTTATCTCTGCAATCACCATCACTTAAACTTTTAGTTCCATTACAATTTAATTTATAATCAATCAGCAACGAATGTACTTTATCGTCATTATCTATAACACATATAACCATATCCATCGATTTCATTTTTTTAATGTGAGTATTCCCTGAATTAGATTTTATTTTATCAAGGTTTAAAGCAACTTCGTCATTGAATGGCTGATGTGTACCGCCTTCATTATTAATAATTGTATTTATACTTTCGAGATAACTTGGAAACATTTTACACAGAGGATGTTCTTCGGTTGATTGTTTGCAATACTTCATAACTTATTCTTCAGTTGCACCATATTTATTTATATCATCTAAAGACGTATTAAAGGATTTGAAAATTTGTTCAATATTTGTCTCGAAAGGTTTAAAATCGAATTTGTATTTATCATTTTCTGTGGCTGAAGCGAAATAGAAATTAAGAGGGTTATTTTCTTCTCCTAATTCCTTTTTGGTAATATACTTTATAGCCATTACCATATCAGGGTTATGACTTCCAATTAAAAAATTAACCTTGAGTTCTTTATGAAGCAGAACAATAAGTCTAGCATATTGTACAATCCATTCTGGATGTAAATGCGTTTCAGGCTCATCAATAATCAATAGTGTTTTGTCGTCTAAAAAACCGCTGTTATAAAGAATTTGCATTATACTAAAAGATTTCAAACCAGTAGCACAACTTAACAAATCAATAGAATAACCATCATTCCTTTTATACATAAATATATTATTATTGCTATCATAATTTGTCTCTCCATCAATAATCTCATCCTTCAACAAATTACTAATAGTACTTCTTTTAACATTATTTTCTTCCTTATTTTTAAGTAAATCATCCAAATCCTCCCAATGAGGAATATTATTAAGCCTAATATTATCAACACCTACAATCATAGGTGTATCAATATATACAACTTTATTAATAGTCAAGAAATTAGATAATTTCTTATCTTTCCTATTTGTAATTAAAGTGCCATATTCATTGACATTGTAATTTTTTACATGTACCTCTTCAGTAAAATAACTACTTATAATTTTATCTAATATACTTATTGGCCTATTTTCGATGTTTTTATATGCTAATTTGAATTTATTCTTTATCTCTTCTTTAAGTTTTTCAAGTAATTTTGCTATCTCAATACTCTTGGTATTATTTTCCTTATCAAAAAATTCTTCTTTAAAGAATCTCTCTAATCTATAAAGTCTCCTATTAAATATTTCATCTTTTGCTAATTCGTTTGGTAATTCACTAAGAGTTTTTATTAATAAATCAATTGCAGATAATATTCTGTTTTCTTTTTCCTTTAGGTCTGAATCACCATTAATTTCAAAAAGACGATTAAACTTAAATCTCATATTATACTCATCTTTATCAATATTTTTCCTATTTCTTATATTTTGTCTAACGTAAAAATCAATTTCGTGAGAAAATTCTTCCAAGAAATGCTGAATACTTAACAATTCGCTAAATAGGCTTTTAGCAACTATTTTATCAAAATCAATTGCAGATTTCAAAGTATGATAAAGTAACTTTGATATAGTACTTTTTCCACTGCCATTATTACCTGCCATAACTGTAATTCCATTCAGGATTATATCGGCAGAATTAATAGCTCGGAAATCTTTTATATTAATCTCAAGTTTTGGTATGTTATCCATTTTCAGTCTTTAAAATTCAATTATTGAATTTTTTATTTTCTTTAATTTAGGTTATAAATAAAAATTAACACTAGATAGTTGTATTAAAATACTTGTATATAATCATTATTTCAATGTTTAAGATAAGTTCGTTTTTCTATAGTTATCTCTTTATTACCCTGAATTATAAAAGATTAATAAAAATTCCAATTAAAACACAAATATCCCCTGTGAGCAGGAGGATATTAGTAAGATTTGGAAATTATTTTAAACTTTTACCAGGAAAAGGAAATTCTTTTAATTCTGGGGTTAGGTAATACATCATTAAACTACGTAACAATCTCATCATTTTATTCCGTTCATTAAATAATTCTGAAAGATCGAATTTTATATTAAAATTAAAATGGGTTAAATCATTTCTGTATTCCGATATTAGCCATTTCAATTCATTACTATTATTTGATGGTAAAAAATCAAAAGATTCTAAATCAATTTCAGCTATATCACATGCATTAATAATTAATTTCTCTGGTGAGATTCTTGTCATCGGATTTACAATTATTTTTGAAATAGCTTCGAGAGCATAAAATGTATCTTTAAATTTTGGTTCGAAAATATCGAGTTCTTTAATAGTCAAGTAAGAATATATAACTCTTATAAATTTTTGCTTATGTTCTTCATTTAAAGCAAGGAATGATTCAATAATTTTGGAAACATTATCAGTATTAAAATAATTATTAAACTCAAGTTTGTCCTCTAATAAACAATCAATTCCACTTTTCTTTTTAGTATAACGATGATCAATGGTATGAATTACTTTATTATTTTCATCAAATATTCTTGCCTCAAATCCAAAACAATTTAATCTATGAAAAAGAATGAAAGAAAGAACAAGCATAACTTGCTCCATTAATTCTTTATAATTATCTAACAGTTTGTATATATCTTCATCTTTTGCTATATCAATTGTAATCATTGGGAATAGCAATCTATGAAATATGGAATCAGGTTTTTCATGCTTTACAAGACTTATATTCTCATTGAATTTTATTTCAATATTTTTTACTAATAATTTAAATTCATTGCTTATGAATTTCACAATATATTCTTCGGAATAACCCCAGCTGGCTTTTATATTTCTCGCTAATTTCGAAACATACGGGATATAATACGACATTTCCAATTTTCTCTGCTCATCACCTTCCCATACAATTTGTGAGGTAGTTTCTTCAACGGAAAAACTTAAAGTATCTGGCTTGCCAAATATACTTGAACCGGTAATTTTTCCTTTGACAAAAAATCCATCTCCAGCAAAAGTAAAATTTTCGTTTTTATCAAATTCATTGAGAAATTCGACAGGTATGTTCTGAACCTCAAATTTCCCAGTCATATTTTTATTTGAGAAAACGTCATATTGATATTCACCTCTAACATTTTCAAATGAATATCTATCTTCTACATTTAACTTACCATTTAACTTTTGAGTTTTTATAAATTCTCGCATTTATTTCATGTCATTTAATTATAAATATTTCTTTAAATCATTAACATCATTCAAAACTATTGTATTGTACTTCGAGTCCAATTGTTCTTGTTTAAGATGATGGCACCAAGAATTCTCAGTAATAACAATATCACAATATGGAACTGCTGTAGATAAAAACCCTATATCATATACGTCATTTCGATGTACTTTCGTAGCTCTATCTCTAGCAAGAAGCATTTTTGCAAATACTTCAATTGAAGATATGCTATTAAAAAAACCGACAATTGATTCCCTATCAGAAAGATATTTATCTGTAAATTCTTTTGAATTTATGCCTAGATTATTTAATTGGCTAATTAGTTCTCTTATTAAGGAATCAGAAAATAAATCAATAATAACAAAATTAAAAGCTTCTTCTTTTGAAATAGATTGAATTTTTGCTTTTTTAGTTTCAAAGAAACTGACCATTGCTTCGTCCTCCGATGTCATATCCTTGCTAATATCTTTAGGTATCATAATATTCATAAGATAAAGAAAAGATTCCTCATCGAATAATTTATTCATAATTCCATTTTCTACAGCTTTGAAATTATCTGGGAAAGTTAAATTTGTACCAAAAGCAAAAGGGATTCCTTTTTGCTCGACAATATTTCTATTAATATTAATTCTTCCAATTTGCAATTCCTCTTTATCAAGAATGGAGTTCAATATTTCATAGCCTCTAATACTATATAAAGGAAGTATCGAATAATTTCTAGTTATAGAATGAAGGAATTTTGATAAACGTTCTTTCCTCCCAGTATCAGTAACTTTTGCGGTTTCAACAACATGCAAACATGACAAGGGAACAATAACTTTTCCCTCCTCAATATTCTTTAACACTAACTCCAAAGTTTCTTGAAATATTTCTCCTCCATCTCTATTATTAAAAGCTTTAGCTAAATCTATTAATTTATTTTGATCTAGGTATATTCTTTTAGGATTATTTATAGACATAATATTAAATAGTTTAATTTGTAATGATAGATTTCACATCAAATTACTCATTGTAATAATCTTTTTCCATATAAAACAAATATCCTCCCCAGCCAAAGGAGGATATTCGCCATTCAATCAATAAGGAGTTACCGCCTATTGCACAAATCTTTCTACCGGCTCGGTGAAATTATAGAGGCTGATTTTGTTTGCCTCGGGACTTGTTGCGGCGGATTTGAAAATGTATTTCTTTCCGCTGTGCAGTCCGGTGATTAAGCCCGATGCTTTTGAGAATGTTTTGCTTTGCCACTGAGCGTCAGGCGGCGGCTCGCTGCCATCTGTTTTCATTTCATAGTAAAGGATTATGTAGCCCTGTGCTCTTTACTATCCCTTCCCAAGCAGAGCTTGGGAATGAGGGGAAGCATTTTTTTTGCTCTCCTTCCCAAGCTCTGCTTGGGAAGGCATTAATAATTTCAATTTTCATAATCCAAATCATCAATAATAATTCTTCCCGGCTTTCGTAAATAATAATCTCTTGCAGAACTATACTTATACTCCTCGATAGTGGCAGCCAGTCCCCTCTTCACAGGATTATAATGTATATAATCACTTTTCTGAACATACATGCTTTCTGACGTAATTGCTTTCGGCTTGAATCCTTCCTGCCACACTTGATACGTGGTATCTGTTTTATATTCTTTCTTACACTGCATGAACTGTTTTAGAATAGAAATGTTATTTTCTTTCTCATAAACTTCAATTATGCGTTTAGCAGTGTATGATTTAATCGATTGAACAGCCGTGACCAGTTTATCACAAACACAAATCAGGTGAAAATGTTCCGGCATAATAACGTAGTCGAGAATTTTGAATTGCTTATTCTTTTGTGTGAAGATAAGCGAATCTATCAGGGCATTGAGGTTATGTTTATTTTTGAATACGGGAATCCAGTTGACGATTGTTGAGGTAATGAAGTAAGGGCATTCTTTATCTTTGACTTTGTATGTTGTCCTCATATACTTTTCCTTTTCCCCTTCCCAAGCAGAGCTTGGGAAGGAGGGGAAGGGTAATCTTTATCTTTGACTTTGTTTGTAGTCCTCATATACTTTTCCTATTACCCTTCCCAAGCAGAGCTTGGGAAGGAGGGGAAGGGTATTCTTTATCTTTGACTTTGTATATTGTTCTCATATACTTTTCCTTTTCCCCTTCCCAAGCAGAGCTTGGGAAGGAGGGTAAAGGTTATTATTTATATTTGACTTTGTGTATTGTCCTCATTTGCTTTTCTTTTCTCCTTCCCAAGCAGAGCTTGGGAAGGAGGGTAAGGGTAATCTTTATTTTCTATTTCCTTTTCCCCTTCCCAAGCGGAGCTTGGAAAGGGGGGGAAAGACTATACTATTTTGATTTTACTTCTTATCGTCAACAACTTCAAAGTCGGCGTTTTCTACGTTGCCGTCATCTTTCTTCTGCTCGCCTGCTGACTGCTGCTCGGCACCGGGATTCGGTCCCTGCTCTGCACCGGGCTGCGATTTAGCCTGAGAGTACATCTTTGATGATGCTTCGTTCCAGACTGTGTTGTACTGTTCGATTGCTGATTTCAGCTCCGACGAATTATTTGTTTTCACTGATTCTTTAAGTCTGTCGATAGCTGCCTGAATCTTCGAGCGTGTTTCCTGATCGAGCTTGCCTTCGAATTCCTTGAGCTGCTTTTCGCCTTGAAAGATCATGGAGTCCGCCTGATTCTTCAGGTCAATTTCTTCCTTCTTCTGCTTATCTTCTGCTTCATGCTCCTTTGCATCCTTTTTCATCTTTTCGATTTCCTTATCAGTCAAGCCTGACGAATGTGTTATCTTAATATCCTGCGACTTGCCCGTTCCGAGGTCTTTTGCGGCAACATTAAGAATGCCGTTAGCATCGATATCGAACGTAACTTCAATCTGCGGAATGCCGCGGGGTGAAGGAGGAATTCCATCGAGATGAAATCTTCCGAGTGTTCTGTTATCGGCTGCCATAGGACGTTCGCCCTGGAGCACATGAATTTCAACTGACGGCTGATTATCGGCTGCTGTCGAGAAAGTCTGTGACTTCTTCGAAGGAATTGTTGTATTCGCATCAATCAACTTTGTCATAACACCGCCGAGTGTTTCGATACCGAGTGAAAGCGGAGTGACGTCGAGCAAGAGAACGTCGTGCACATCGCCTGCAAGAACGCCGCCCTGAATTGCTGCACCGATTGCAACAACTTCATCCGGGTTTACACCTTTGTGAGGCTCTTTGCCAAACACACGTTTGACAGTTTCCTGAACTGAAGGAATACGTGTCGAGCCACCGACAAGAATAACTTCGTCCAAATCGTTAATGCTTAGTCCTGAATCCTTAATTGCTTTCTGGCAAGGACCGACTGTTCTTTCAACAAGGTCGGCAACGAGTGATTCAAACTTTGCCCTTGTGATAGTTTCAACTAAAAACTTTGGACCGTCAGCAGTTGCAGTAATATACGGCAGATTCACTTCAGTCTGCGGAGTTGATGAAAGCTGTTTCTTGGCGCTTTCGGCTGCTTCTTTAAGTCTCTGCAATGCCATCGGGTCTTTTCTTAAATCAATACCTTCCTTTTTCTGGAATTCGTCCGCAAGATAATCCATCAGTCTCTGGTCAAAGTCATCACCGCCAAGGTGACCGTCGCCGTTAGTTGACTTAACTTCAAACACACCATCACCGAGTTCAAGAATTGAAATATCAAACGTACCGCCGCCAAGGTCATAAACTGCTACCTTGTGATTCTTCTTGCTTTTATCGAGACCGTAAGCAAGAGCTGCTGCAGTAGGCTCATTAATAATTCTCTTTACATCGAGACCTGCAATCTTACCCGCATCCTTCGTTGCCTGTCTTTGCGCATCGTTGAAGTAAGCCGGCACAGTGATAACAGCTTCAGTAACGGGCTGACCGAGATAATCTTCAGCAGTCTTCTTCATCTTCTGAAGAACCATTGCTGAAATTTCAGGAGGAGAATAAACTCTCATCTGATTAGTTGATTTATCTTCTACTTCAACACGAGCTACATCGTTATCGCCTCTTATTACTTTATAAGGCACTTCACTGATTTCAGTACCAACCTCATCGAACCTTCTGCCCATAAATCTTTTAATTGAGAAGATTGTATTGGTAGGATTCGTCACAGCCTGACGCTTTGCCGCATCTCCCACAAGTCTTTCTCCCGTCTTTGAAAATGCAACTACAGACGGAGTAGTTCTCATACCCTCTGCGTTTGGTATTACAACAGGGTCATTACCTTCCATCACAGCCACGCAAGAGTTGGTAGTTCCCAAGTCGATTCCTATAATTTTTCCCATTTTAAAAAATCCTTTCTTTTGTAAGAAAACTACCTGCCGTTTAGAACAGGTAGTTTCTTGTTAATTAGACGTCTTTAATTAATGTTATTTTACTTTTATTTCTTTTACAACCGGTTTTGCTTCTTCGACTTTCGGCAAAGAGATTACAAGCACACCGTCTTTAAATTCAGCTTCGATAGCGTCAACCTTAATATCTTTAGAAAGGTTGAAAGTTCTGCAAAACTCACCATAGACTATTTCATTCATCACAAGATTCGTTTCTTCTTTCTTATTCTCAACTTTCTTTTCACCTTTAACCGACAACAGATTGTTTTCAACTTCGATCTTCACATTCTCTTTTGGAATACCGGGAATTTCAAGATTGATATGGAAATTATCCTTGTCTTCGGTAATTCTTGTTCTCGGGCTAAAACATGCAGGGTCTGCAATTTCAGTCCTGAAAACCGGTGAATCAAAGATTGATTTGAAAGCATTGTCGAATAAATCGTTTTCTCTTTTAAATTTGATTAAGTTCATTTTAGTTATCTCCTATATTTTGTTTAATTTTAGTTTTGTATTATACCTTACATATAACAAATGGCGTGCCAGAGAAATATGATGTATTTGAGGCTGTTTTGTTTTTTGATGTGACGTAAATAGCATATAATTGACAAAGAAGTCAAATGAGCTGACGTATTTGTCAATATTTTGACATTATTGGAATGGTAGCTCGGTTTGTCCAATTCAGAAAAAATCAAAAATTGACAGATTTTTCGGCAAATAATGCGAAAATGAATGAGACCAATCAGGGGAATAGTTAGAGATTAATCTGAAATGGGGGTTTGAAACTAAATGGCATTAAGAAACTTCAGAATTTAGGAATAAAAAAATCCGGCTGTTTTTGAGGCAACCGGATTAGTTCTAATAAGAAAGGGTAATTCTTATTTTATCTCATCCATCTATTACAAACATAAGTATGTTATAATTAATTGTCAAGAGAAAAATGAGTAAAGTTATACTTTAGGTGCGATTTATAAGTGCTGATTTTACAGCACTTAAATTAAAGGCTTTAAAATATTTTGATAAAATAATAAAAATAATTATCAGCAAAACTGAAATTATTATAAAAATTGTATTGGAGAATACGACTTTTATAAGTTGTGAAAATACAAAAAGAATAACTGAGATTAAGAAGAGAATGAAAATCTTTTTTAATTCATATTCTATTCTGTAAATTTTTTGTGCGCGGTAATAGAGTGCAATCATCATTACGAAATATGTGAAGAGCGTAGATAACGATGCACCTATTATACCGAAGTGAATTATAAGAAAATAATTAAGGATAATGTTTATTAAAAATCCTAATCCCGAAACATACAGAAGCTCTTTGGTTTTGTTTGCATAGAACGGCGCAACACTGAGAGCTGAATACAGACCCGAGAAGACATACGCCATGAGTACGTAGGGAATTATAACGAGTCCGGACTGATACCGGATATCAAGTATAGAAAACTTACCAAACGAAATTTTCACGATTGGTTCAGTGAACAAAGCAAAGAAGAGAAAAAGGAAAAGTCCTATAAAGACTATGTACGTGAAAATCTGGGATACTATCTTTTTATTTTCGGGATTCTTTTCGAGATTAAGAAAATACGGAGTCCATGAAAACCTGAAAGCAGCTATAAGCAGTGACATTACAGAGGCAAGACGGTAATTGGCGCTGTAGATTCCGACAACCTCTTCATTGAAAATATATTTCAGGAAGAACCTGTCGGAGACATCTATTAAAAGAATAAAGACACCGACAAATATAAACTTTACTCCGTAGCTGACAAGTTTCTTTGCAAATACGAGAGAAAAGTTCAAAGACAGATGTTTTCGTGTGACGAGCAAGCCTGCTATAAATGTAACGACAACTGAGGCAATATAGCTGTAAAATATTGCTTCGATGCCAAGTCCGTAACTGATTATTAGAATGAAATTTAAGGAAACGTTTACTGCAAGAGACAACAAAGTCAGGAACAAATACTGCGTGGCTTTAAGCTCAGCGCGGAGAAGCAGCAATGGGAACCTAAACAAAGCATCGGTAAAAAGAATTAAGGAAAGGATTTTAATGTACATCAATCCTTTTACAGGGTCTTCGAATTCGAGCAAGGAAGTTATGTTACCAGAGAGTAAATAAAGAATCAACGAAAACAAGAGGGATGTCGCAGTCAACATTATTAATGTCGTAGAATAAATACTCTTTTTTTCGGGATCATCTTTACCGTCTATAAAAAGTTTAATAAAGGATGTTTCTTGTCCGTAAAGATAGAAAAGAATTATAAACATCCATAAAGACTGAACTATGTTATATGCACCGAGTTCAGACGGTGAAAAGTAAAAAGTATATAATGGTAATAGAATAAATGATATTGCTTTATTAGCAAGAAGACCGACGCCGTAAATCGTGGTCTGTGAGAATAAGTCTCTTATGTTCCTCTGACTCAAATATTATTCTCCAGGTAAAGCTGCTCCAGCTTTGCGTTTACAGATTCGTAAGAATGATACTTTTCAACCCATTTTCTTCCGTTAAGAGAAACACCTTTCAGTAAATCAATATTCTCTATATATTTAATAACTGTACTTTTCAAATTTCCAATACCGCATGAAATGAAAGGGTTTTCGGGAAGGAATTTAAGATACTCTTCAGAAAATTCAGTGATTGTTGGAATACCTATAGCGAGATTCTCTATAGAATTTTTCCCGTATCCCGAGCCGCCGAGTTCACCTCCGACCTGATCAATAGAGAGATTACAGGTTTTTTTCATATCGAGGAGTTTATCACGTCTGACGTTTTCAGCAAGAATGAATTCAAATTCATGCGTCTTCTTAATATCGTCAATAACTTTAAGAATTTTATCTGTACCTTTAAAGAGTCTGTTTGTAGGAGAGTGAATAATCCTAACCTTTTTCCGTTCAGGGAAAATATACTCAACTTTTTTGACATCAAAAGGAAAAAAGAGATAATGAATGTTATTATGAAGCTGAAGATGGTCGAATTCGACTGTCAGATTCAAGTTGCTCATTTCATCAAGTTCTTTGAATACTCCCCTGCTTCTCAAGTCACTGCCAAAATAGCAGCAGACAATCTTTTTATTCCGTCTCTTTAACTCCTTAGCAAACCGCAGGTCACGAAAGAAATCCATTCCGCCGTCAAAATGATAGACATCGAAATCATAGAGTTTATGTTTATCAATAAGCGCGGTAATCTTTGAGCGGTTTTTAAAATCTCTTAATTTAAAGAAAGTACTTTCAAGAAAATTCTTTGGCTCGTAATATTTAAGACTCTTTATTTTAGAGTCGCGCCAGAGTTTAGCAGTTTTATTAACAGGAAGTTTGAAATTAAGAGTTATGTCTTCTTCGAATTCGAGAGTATTTTCAAACATGGTAACGAGACGGGTTGTATGTCCTGCCTGAGCCTGCATCTGCATGAATCCGTACGGCATGCCGGCAAAGTTCTGAGGAGCAATATGTAAAATCTTATTACCCAAGATTAAGAAGCCGTGAGATATTACCCGAGAAAATCAATTCCTTTTCTTCATAAGATACATCAAGACTTTCAACAATAGGCATATACATTTTCGGCAATCCAAGATTATAATCACTTCCGAATATTACTTTATCAGCACCGACAGTCTGAACAACCTGATTAACAAAGTAGAATTCACGAACTGACTCCGTGCCAAGGTAAATATTATCAGCACCGCTATCTTTAACGCTTTTGGCGCAGCCTGTGCATAATGAGGGCTGGTCGCCGCCAAGATGCGCAAGAATAACATTCAGGTCGGGTCTTTGTTTTGCGAGCTCAATGGGATAGTTATAGCTTGCAACTTCTTTCCATCTGCCGCAATGAACGATAACAGGAACCTTCATATCGACTGCAATATCAAAGTATTTTTGATATGACGCATCAAGAACATTCTTTCTCTGGAAAGAAGGATGGATTTTAAAACACTTTATGTTGCTGCTATTTTTGTCTATAAAAGTACCAAGGTATTTATCTTCGGGATTTATCCAGCAGGTAAAATGGAAAGTGAAATCTTTTAGATTAAGAATATCATTCAAGAGCTTTTCATTTTCGAAAGTATCGCAGGGCAATGCGACTGCGGATGAGACGCCTGATTCCTTCATCACTTTCACCGCTTGCTCAACTGTTGATTCATAGTCAAGAAAAACCTCACTCCATCTTCCTATATGTACGTGTCCGTCAATTATTTTCATTTAAACACATCTCCTATTTTAAATGTATTAGCAAAATCCACCTTTTCATAAATATCATTTCGGATATCATAAACCATAAGCAAACCGTTACCGGTATTTACGACTATAAAGTCAACGTTAACATCAATAATAGAACCTTGTTCCCCATTATTTTTAGGAGAGAAGACCGGTTTTGCTTTATTGAAAAGATAACGAATGTTATTATAAGTTGAAAAGGCGCACGGATACGGCGATGACATAGCCCTGATTTTATTGAATATATTCTTGTTACTTATTGACCAGTTAATCTTTCGTTCGTCATCAGACAGTTTCTGCCAAGGGGTGTACTTTATTGATGAATCTTGTTCTTTAAACATATCTGTCTTACCCATGCGAAGAAGTTCAATACCCTCTCTTACCAACAAGGCGCTGTGGATTGAGCACTTATAGTAAATTGAATTAACGTCGTCATCATCTTCGATGATGATTTCCTTTTCAAGCAGAACAGGACCTGAGTCAACACCGGAATCTATTTTATGCAATGTGATAAACTGCGATTCATTCCCATCAATAATAGTTCTTGAAATAGGCGCACGTCCTCTGTATTCAGGAAGTTTGCCGCAATGCAGGTTTAGGATTCCATACTTTGGTGCGCTGAAAACATCCTCTTTGATAATCTCCATGAATCCAACTGATATACCGAGTTCAACTTTCGAAATATCATCTTTTAATTCAGATATTTTATCGGTATTAATGAGCTTTACAGAATTAGTTTTACAAATATCCTCAATCATATCATAAAACTTTTCTTTATAATCATTGTACAAGTATGATTTATGAGTGATTACAAATTCAGGTTTCTCATTCATGCTGATAAGATCAGTAAGAGTCCTGAGACTTATATCGCCGAACGCAAGATAAAAGAATTTCATTTGCTGAAGTATTTTTTATACCATTCAAAAGTTCTGACTATACCTTCATTTAGGTCAATCTTTGGTTTATAGCCGAGAAGGTGCTCAGCTTTTTCGATTGTTGGAATACGAAGCTCAACATCTACATAGTTTTTCGGAATATATTTAATCTTTGACTTAGTATCGCAAAGCTGTATTATCTTTTCAGCGAGAGACGTTATTGTAACTGTGCCTTTAGGATTACCGATATTAAATATCTCACCGATAGCATTCTTCTTTGTTAATGCAAGCATAATACCTTCAATCATATCGTCTATAAAACACCATGAACGAATCTGGTCGCCTTCTCCGTGTATTTCAATATTTTTATCAAGGACTGCATTCTTTATGAAAATCTGTATCGCACCCTCCCCTATCTGTCCGGGTCCGTAAATATTGAAGGGACGGATAGACAACGCGGGATAGCCTCTTGTCTTGTAATAGCTGTAAATGAGATGCTCACCGGAGACTTTACTTATTGAATATGTCCAGCGTCCTTCACCGACGGGAGCAACGTTTGTATTTGACTTTTCGGGAGACTTATATGAATAGGCACCAAGAACTTCGCTTGTTGAGAAATTTAGCACGCGTTCGAGCTTACTACTGTACTTTTCTATAGCTCTGACAAAATTGAAAGTTCCAAGAATGTTTACTTCCATAGTTTTAACTGGATTATGAATAACAGTATCAACACCGGCGACAGCAGCAAGATGCACTGCAATCTGAGGCTTAAAGTTTTCGGCGGCTTTCCTCAAAGGTTCAAAGCTGCAGATATCACCTTTTACAAGTTTAACATTTTTCTTATTGATGCTTTTATACTTTAACGAATCACGTATGAACAAATCATAAATGAGCAACTCATTATCGTAGCTTAATATTTCGGCAAGCTTGCTGCCTATAAATCCACCGCCGCCTGTGAGTAAAATCCTTTTATTTTTAATAATCATTTGAAATAGTTTATAATTTAATAATATAACTTTTCCTTAAAAATCCATCTGCGCGAAACTTCTTCTTGAAATCAAACAAGCCCTGAAGCAGCCGGTCATCAACGCTTGAGGTACCTATATCGTAAATTCTGAAGTTCTTTTCTTTAGACCATTCGATAGAATAATACAGAAGATAATCCGAGACTCTATTCCTTTTGTGTTCTTCATCTGCAGCGAGATAGAAGTTAAGTACAACATCTTTCTTAACGATGAATAGAGTGCAAATACCGACGATTTCATTTTCTATTTTTGCCGTAAAGAGTTTAATTTTATCAGGCAGATTATTTTTAAGAAAGACAAGTTCTTCGAGTGAATGAGTCGGCACGACATTTTTTAGTTCTCTGTTAGAGTGAAGGATATTATAGAAATCTCTAAGGTTTTCTCCGGTAACAATATCTTCAATTAATTCTATTTCGATTATTTCGGAAGATTTTTGTATAGAACGCTTTTTTGAGTTCTTTAACTTTTCGAACTCGAATGAACTGAGGTCGATTATGTTAGTAATAGCATATTTATTAACGCTGAATCCCTCGGAAAGCAGGACATATTCATATTCCTCGTTAGCGTGAGAACGATAAAGAAAAGGAGGATTCCTTATAATACACTTGGTAAAATTATTGTCAATTAGATAATTTTTGAAAAGTTTAATAACATTATTCATGTCATTAATTTTGATTTTATCTGTCCACATAAACCCGCCAAAACTAACACCATCGCATGAAATATAGACCTTGTCTTCCTTTTCTATTCTTTCGTTTCCATTCAGAATAGCAAGGGTTTTAAATTTATCCTTAAAGATCAGATGATGCCATTTTATACCCTTATCAAACTCGTCGTTATACTCAAGAAACTTTCCATCAAAGAACATATTGTAATTTGAAGAAAGGAAATCCTTCCATTCTGCTGAGCTGTTAATATTTACTTTAATAATTTCCAATATTATTTTCTGTAAAGTTCATAACCCGAAGATTTCAGAATCAATTTATAGCTATCATCAATTACCAATTTCGAATCAAAATAATTGCTTCTGTTAATATAATCTTTTTCAACGATAACATTCACGTTATTTCCTGCTTCTTTAAGTACAGACTTTATGCTGTCAAAACCATTCTTCGAATCAACAAAAGTAAAATCATATTTTGTATTTGTCCAGCCTAAATCGAGTCCGTTAAAATAAAAACTGAACTGCGGATTATGTCTGTAGTTTGAGGCAACGTATATAAGTTTTTTATACCCGCTTTTTTCAATCTCGGATTTTACACCGGTAATCTTAAAGGAATTCTCCCAGAACGGAATCTTAACCGCATATAGAATATTCACGAAGAAAAGAAACGCCAGAATAAAAGCATAAAATAACGCTGATACAGAATAACTTCTTTTTATATAGAAATATATTACAATTGCTGAGATTATAAACCAGGCAGCTGAAACACCAATAACGACTGGCAATGATGCGGAATTAATAGGAAATGCGAGTTCAATCCTAAAATAATTAAGTGCAGCCCAGAAAATATTGAAAGCAGTTACAATAAGCAGTGTAATTTTTTCCTTTATTCCAAGACTGTCTATAACTTCAAGATAGTTTCCTGCAATAAAGACTCCGGGAGTAAGAATCAGCAGAATATAAACCTCGAGTTTGGTTTTAAAAAGTGTGATGATTATAAAGCCTATAAGAAACCAGACAAGAATAAACAATTCTTTGCCCGGAAGTTTTCGGAAAGATATTAGTTTTCTGAAAGCACCAAAGAGAATTACAGCACCAAACGGAAGAATTGTAAACAAGTAATTAATATAGTAAACATAACCTGAACCCTTTGTGTTATGCTCAACGCCGAACAATGCACGTTCATAGATATGATAGAAAAAGAAATAATTAAAGAACTCCCAGCCGTATTTTATAAACATATAAGCATGCCATGGAGCGGCAATTGCTATACCTAAAGCAGTCAAGACAATCAAATCCTTTAACTCATATTTAGTTTTCTTGTGAGACAGTAAAAACCAAATGAAGATAACCATCGGAATAAAAAAGCCGACAAGGATTTTAATCATCAGACATAAGCCAAAAACAATACCACTATAATAATTATATTTCTTCTTCCCAGTATCTAAATACTTCATGAAAAATAAAAATGCAAGAAGTATTAGAAAGGTATATGGAATGTCGAACTGAAATCTTTTTGAAAATATATTAAAAATTAAATTACTGCTAAAAATAATAGCAGCTATAATACCCGCCCTTGGAGAATATACATTGTTGCCGATTTTCATTACCAACCATAAGACAGCAAGACTAAAGACGAAAATCAATCCTTTCAAGACGACATTATTCATTCCAAAGATAGAAGTGAATATATAACCAAGCCAGATTAATAATGGCGGATGTGAACCGGAATAAAACTTACCAACGGAATGCTGGCTTTGGTCGATTATATCGCCTGATTCCTGAACAGAAAGCACGCGTGTTGCATACATTCCCTCGTCCCAGGGCTGTATATCAGTTGTTACTATAGAATGGACTTTTATGAGCACTAAAAATACTACGAGGAAAAGATAGACTTTCTTCAGATTCTTAACGTTATCAAAATATTTTAATATATTGATCATTAATTCTTATTCTTTACAGAATATATTCAATTTACTATCGCCGTCAATTATCATTAAAAGCATCGTAATCGTCTGAGATTAAATATATCATACAATCATTTTTTTAGAATGTATAAAGTTTTATCACGTGTTGCAAAAAGAAGTGCCTTTGCAAGTTCTTTTTTCTTAAATGAGAGAAACTCTTTTTTCCAGGTATTTAAATAACCACTACTCGAGAATTTAAGTGTTTTAAAATTAAATCTAATAAATAAATTCTCAAGATATTTTTTAGAAAAAGTAAAAGGATGACCTCTATCAACAACTATTAATTCCATAACCCGCCGTATGAATACTCCCCAGAAGTGATAAGTGCTTTGTCTGAAAAAAATAATTCCGCATGGTTTTAAAACACGATTTATTTCATCAATTACTTTTTCAGGGTCTAAGCAATGGTCTAAGACATTATCCATTATAATTAAGTCAAACATGCTATCTTCGAAAGGAAGTTCTTCTCCTTTTGCAGAAAAATACTTCACCCTTGAATCCCTGTCTTTTGTGAATTCTTTAACAGTAGAATAAAAGTATTCAAGCGGATCTATTGCATACTTATTATTAGAATCTATATATGTTATAGTTCCTGCCGCTCCACTTCCTATCTCAAGAATAAACGTATCTTTTTTAATTTCCAGAATTCCATTTAAGATTAAGTTCAGGTCTTCAGCAAAGTGTTTGTAGAAATCCAGGGATAATGCTTCTCTTCGGCTATCCCACCATTCTTTTTCGTATTCCTGCGCAAGTTCCCAACGATTTTCTTTCATAGAATTAATAATTGTTTTAAATCTCTAATAAAAACAAAGAGGAAAAGATATACATTCTTCATATTCTTTTCCCCATCAAAATATTTTAAGATACTTGTCATTTAGTCTTATTCTTCACGAAAGACACAACTCAATATATTTAAGGTTAAAAATTATATCCCAGAGAGAGGGAGTTTCCAGAACCGAACCCTGTTGAATAAGGCTGGAAAGCATAATCGAGATATAAAGATTTATATTTTAAACCGACGCCAGCCGTGAATCCTTTATTATCGTATCCTGACATATAACCTGCCCTAAGGAATACAAAATCCTTGTACCCGCCTTCGGCACCGAAATGCCCGTGGAAATTACCTCCGTCAAGAACTTTATAACCATCAACAGCACCTGTTATACTGAGGTTATCCTTTTTATAATTATAACTTGCACCGAACCTGACCGAGGTCGGCATTTTTGTTTCGGAATTTTTCAGGGCATTCATAGAGCCGACGTTAGACAGAACTGCGGCGAAAGAGAAATTATCATAAAGATAATTAGCACCGAAATCCATTCCGAAACCAGACGCTTCGTCGATATAAATCTTTTCGTACAAGAGTTTTCCTGTTATTCCTACAGCAAGATTTTTATAAACTTCATAGCTTAAGCTAATACCGCCGGAAAAGTTATCTGCATTGAATTTTTCGAGAGGAGCACCGGGATTGTAGCGCACTTCGATATCGCTGATAGTAGTTTTAAGAAGTCCGATACCGATACCGAATTTTTTAATCCTGAACTTAGCACCGACATAGTTTGTGGTCATATCGAGCATAGTTTTATTAAACATTGCGGTAACGTTGCCGTTTTCGTTGGCATTCATTCGAGCGGGATTGTAAATAAATGCAGTACCATCGTCTGAAAGGGAACTAAAAGCTTCGCCCATTGCGATTGACCTTGCCCCGATACCGAGTTTTAAGTAAGCCAGACCTGTGTTTGCGGCACCGTCATTCTGCGAAAATGCCGAAACTGTAAAAGCAAAAAATATTATTAATAAAATTATTCTTTTCATTCTTTAAAATATAAAATGATTATTTGAACTTAAATGCAATTCCTATATTCTGCATAGGCTTATGCGTATAGGGTTCGAACTGAAAACTGTAGTCAACTCCGAGAACGATATCCTTTGAAAACGATTTAGAAAGCGAAATACCTGCTCCGGGTTTAATATTTCCCCAGAAGTCGTCTGAATTCAAATCAAGTCTATCTACGCCTGCTCTAACTTTAACATATTCATTGATATTAATTTCACCGCCGAACCTGATAGTGAAATTTATTTTCTGATCACTCTTTGTAATAAGACCGAGAGTATCTTTTACTTCAAACTTCGGGTTTATGTAAGTGCCGACGCCGAGAGAAACTATTCCGAGATTTTTCGGCAGGCTATACGTTGCACCCGCATCAACGATTGTAGGAAATGGATTTTCTGTAACAGTACCATTAACCGAACCATAAACGTCTGATGTTTCCCATTTGTATTTAACGCCCAAATCTCTTACTGCAACTCCGATACTTAAATTTTTTGCCGCAAGGTAGGTTGCACCAAGGTCAATCCCGACTCTTGAATTTGTAACATCTTCATACAGCTTTGCAAGATAGAGCTTGAATCCCAATCCCACTGACAATTGAGGTGAAAGCATGAACCCCATTCCAAGAAGGAGCTGATTCTCGTAGGTAGAGAGCATACCGAGCGAACGACCGTCATTATCTCTGCCGTCGATATCTGCGACACCTGCATTTATCCATGACAAACTAATACCTGCAGTCTGCTTACCATCTGAAAGTCTGAACTGCTTTGCAAATGAAACGAAATTAAGTTTCCTGTCAACTGACATGAAAGTATATCCAACATTGACAATCCCCTGCTGCTGAAAAACGCTCAGGGAAGGATTATAGTAACCGGAAACATCACCGAATGCATCAGAGACAAGAGCATTACCCATTGAAAGACCTCGGGCACCAAACCCGAGTCTGGCAAAAGCACCTGCATAGCTGCCAAGCTGAGCATTAGCAGTACCGGCAAAAACTAAAAGTGTTATTATATAAAGGTATTTTCTCATAATCATAAAATTTTATTGCATCAAAATAATTTTACCCCAGAGCGGAGTGTCGCCATCGATTTCAACTCTGTAGAAATAGACGCCGTTAGCGATTACGTATCCATCATTGTTCTTTCCGTCCCAGATTGCGAACTGTTCGTTAGTTCCTGTACGTGCAGCATTCTGAATAACAGTCCTTACTGGATTCATACCGAAGTCAAAAATCTTAATAGTGACTTTAGAGCTTGTCTTACCTGTAACGTAGAAAATTCTTGTAACTTCAGTTGCAGGAGAGAAAGGATTCGGAGCTGCATAAGTTTTTATGTCAGAGCCTGTGTTTATACATGCACTTGCGCGGTATATCTTCCATGGCGAAGCCCATGCGATACCGGTTTCGCGAGTTCTAAGCAAGCCGTCAGTTCCGCCTATATACAAAGTATCGCCTACATTATTACCGGCGTAGAAATTTGTTGCTTTGCAAATATCTTTTGTGACGGGGTCAGCAATGAGAGAAGGCTTTGACCAGTCAAACACGCCATACCTTGCACGCCAGATACCTGCGTCAGTAAGACCGTACACAGTTGAATCTTTTGAAAAAATTCCGTTCGGTGAAAAACCGTTAAGCGTATAGGACCAAACCTGTCCTCTGCTTGCAGTAAAGCTCAAAGCATTTACTTCATTGTTATCTTCGGCTCTTCGCGTTGCTGCCCAGATAATTTCCATAGTTCCGTATTTCTGGACATGAAGACTAACGACAAAGTTACCTGCAACTCTGTTTGTACCGCTGCCTGAATTTTGATTAGTATATTTTCTCCAGCTAATACCCCAGTCGGAAGATATGTTTATTCCGTTTGCAGTACCAACTACGATAGTTGAATCGTTAACTGATTTAACAGCGAATGCACGGTGGTTAAGATTATCACGCGGGTTTAAACCGAATGTATAAGTGCCGCCTGAATAAATACTGTCGAGATTATCCGGAGGCAGAAGAACGCGAGTCCAGGTTGCACCATAATCGGTTGATTTGCGAAGACCGCCTGCGAAAGAAGATATCCAGATAGTATAGTTACTTAAATCGTTTTTTGTTTTTGTGATGGTCATATCATAAGAAAGGTTCTGCTGTCTCACGACGACGGGCAAAGAATATAATGTGTTTGCACCGTAAACGATAGTAGTATCGAACTGACCGTCTATCGGTTGACCGTAACCTGTCCAAGAGTTTCCGTAATCAGTAGAAACTTTAATACCCGTGCCCGTGGGTACGCTTTCGCCGCTTATTTCCTCGCCTATTGCCGTGCCGACTGCAATCACATTATCCTTGAGTGCAAAACCTGAAATATCATCATCGCCAAAAGGCTGAAGACCGACGTAGTAATCGAATGAATTAAACTTATCACGAGTACGCATAATACCGCTGCCTGTGGCGAACCAGACAGTGTCTCCGATCTTATAAATATCAGTAATGAAATTACTAATCGGGCATACCCTGTTGTGCGGAGTTACGACTGTGCTAAGGACTCCATCAAGCTGAGGCTTTACAGATGTTTGTTTATAGTTTCCGAGCATAAAACTTTCGGGTATGGACTGACCATAAAGGTTCAGACTGAACGCAAAAAACAATAACAATAAAATTCTTTTTATCATATAAAATTATTCTTTCTAAAATTAAGGTCTAACAAATTTAATACTATCCCAGACACCCGTACTCACTGCATCGGAGCGGTCTTTAGCAAAGAACTGATATTTGAAATATCCGTAAGAAGAGTCCGCTGTTGAAGGAGTAACAACATTTGTAAATGTCCACTCATTATTACTTGAGAATATCAAAGGATTAAAACCAATGAAATTTCCATTAGGTCTGTATGCACCGAAGTAAACATCTTTAATATCGCAGCTTCCATCTGCATCAGTAACATTTATTGAAATTGTTAATGGTATTGAACCTGAAACCGGTCTTACCACGCTGTCGGGCAAATTCGTATTAATCACTACCGGTGCAACATTCGCTGAATTCCTAACATACAATGGCAGATTCACCTGACTGCTAAAAAGCCCGGCATCATTTTTTGCTACAACCTGAACTGTATAGTTTCCGACGAGAAGGCATGAGATACTTGAAGCACTAACATTCTTTGAATACTGCTTACCACCCGTTACATCCTGGATATAGTTTAAAGCAAAAGAACCAAGTGAAGCACCAAGCGGATCAACGAGTACGCAATTGACGGACGCAATCGGACTTCCGTTATTTTCATTAGCAACAACTGTTAAATCAAAAGAGATATTCGGAGCCGATGATGTTGTTGAGACAGTATCGGTTGATTTAGTAACGCTAACAATAACGGGTGAATCATAGGACGGGTCAATAACATTATCATTCTTCTTTTCACATGAAATAAGTACAAACGATGCCAGCAAGACCAGAACAAAATTTAAGCCTTTATACATATAAATATTTAATTCTTTTGAATTTAGACGATATTTAAGTTATAAAAATAAAGATTAAAATAAAACATTGAAAAAGCAAAACATTAATACACGTATTTACCACAACTTACGCTTATTTGATAACTGCCCCCGCGGAAGACCAAAAGCAATTAAATCGGAAGATAATTTGTCTATAATTAGTTTTAAAGTTATGCGAATATAAACCTATAACTCAAATAATGCAACTCACAAACATTCTATTTTTCCATTAACTTAAGAAATTTCTTATAACAATAAAGATAATCATTTGTGAAATTATTGCCCTTTTTATCACTATTTCTCTTGTTCCCTTCAAACCATAATAATTTATCAACAACCCTAAATTTAAATGCCCTTTCATTAATTATAAAGAATTTATATGCCAAAGTACCCTTATAATCATTTAGAACTGAATAAGCATTCTCAAATTGCTTATTTCTGTTAAATTCATCGATTAATCCCAAAATCCCCTCTTTATACTTTAAATATTCGTCAAATTCTTTCCTTTTAAGTTTATAGTTCTGTTGTTTCTTAACTCTTAACCATAAGGAATCCTTAGTAAAATTATCATAAATTGGATAATCATTCGGATTTATCATGTGAGCTATTTTGCTCAACAACGACTTAGTATTCTTTCCTTTTATCTCTTTCCCATTCTTATTCGTTTTACCTTTCAAATATTTATCCATTTTACATTTTAAAACCGCGCATATTTCATCTATAACTTTTATATCTCCTTTTTTCACTTTTGAAATAAACGCTGTCTTTTTTAACTCATTAAAATATTTATTAAACCCTTTATCACTTTCAGGTATATTTCTTCTAATGGAATAATTATTTAAGAAACTTTTCAAAATCTTCTTCTTAAAAAACTCCCAATACTCATCGTTCTCTAATATCTTATCAAGCTTCGAAAAGCACTTATGATAAAAATCCTCCGAATCATTCCACCAGTATATTGCCTCAATTGTTGCCTGTTTTATTAGATCTTTCTCATCCATATTATTATGTTAGTTTATTTCAAACTACTTATTCTACCCTTTAAATTAAATTGAAACAGTACTTCATTATCACTAACTTGCTAAATTATTAATAAAAATTTGAACATCAAAACTCAACTAATACAATAAAATAATTTAAATAATCTTGAACAATTGAATAAAACCCGAAATATTATAATATCTTTACAAACAACTGATAATTAATGAGAGATACAATATTTATAAGCCATGCTACACCGCAAGATAATGAGTTCGCTATATGGTTTGCTTCTCGTCTTGAATTATTAGGATATAAGGTGTGGATTGATAAAGATGCTTTACTTGGTGGTGAGAAAATTTGGGAAAATATTGACAAAGTTATAAGAGACGAAACTATTAAATTTCTTTTAGTTTATTCAAAGAATATTTTCCAAAAAGACAATAAAGGCGATTTTATAATAGGAAAATTAAAAGACGGAATTTATAAGGAGTTTAGTTTTGCTGAAAGTATTGCTAAATCAAATAATCTCACAGATTTTATCATATTGTTGAATATTGATAAAGCAGATTATAATTTGTTCATAGGCGCTGATAGGCTTAATCAAATTCCATTTTATAATAATTGGGCTGTGGGCTTAAATCAATTAGAGAAGAAATTAGTAAAAGATGATGTCCCAAAAAATTCCCAATTTCAAAGTACTGGGTTTGGAGAGTGGTACGAAGGGCATTTTATTAATCCTACAAATATTACTCAAAGATATGAACTTTATTATTCAAATTGGTGGGCAATTCCAAATCTGCCAGAACATTTCTTTATCTATCAATTTGCTAATGCAAAACAGGTTAATCTTATTATAAAACAAAATTTAGAATTTCCAAAAAGTAAAATTTCTAATAATTTAAGTTCGTTTCAGGAATTTAGTAGTTTTGAAATATTTCAGAATGAAGAAACAATATCAATTAAGCCGCAGTATATATACAAAATTAAAGTAGAAGATGTCTTGCATGGCTTCGAATCAAATATATTCCCAAATCACAAAGATGCTGAAAATCATTTTAAATTTCTTTTGAAGATGGTATTTCATCAGATAATGAAAAATAGAGGAATGTTTTGGTATGAAATGGCAAATAAAAGATATGCTTACTATTATACAACAAGTAATCTTACAAATTTGAAGGTAAAATTTAAGTATCCTTATAGAAAGGGAAATATATTTAAAATGAAAAATCTAATTGGGAAACATACTTCGAAAGGGAAATGGCATTATGCAGTTTCTGTATTGCCGATTCTTTCACCTATTTTAGGTTTTAGTTTAAAAAATCATATAACCTTTACAAATGATGGGTTGAATGTTTGGAAAACCGATAAACAGGAAATTGACAAAGAGAAAATTCATAGAGAAAGGAGAAATAAGGGTAAAAGATTATTCAATGAAGAATGGCGAGATTTATTATTAGCATTTATTAATGCATTAAAAAAGGGAGAAAAAATCGAAATACAATTAGCTTCAAACTTCGTTCTTGAAATGCCTTTTTTCCCAGAAATGTTTTGGGCTGATTTCGGATACTTTGATCCTCGTGATAAAACAAGACAAGGTTTACTGTCTATGTACGATTTTGAAGAAGATAATATTGAAGAAAATGAGTGAGCCAAATCTTATACATATAGCAGAACCAAAATTAACTTTTGGTTTTAACCAAAAAATGGAAGACCCAAGAGATGGTTTGACTCTTTTTGGTCCTTTCTCAAAGAATAATCATTTAGGTCAGATAAGTGTTGGAATTATTGGCTCAAAAAAGCAAAGAGAATTTGTTAAGGTTTATCTCAAAAGAATTCATATGCCTGTAATATGTGATAAACCAGATATCGCAAGACCATATTTCCCTGGTCTTGAAGCTACTTTTGGTATATCAATAAATTATAATGCTATTAAGGAGATTGATATTCCCGAAGAAGATATTTTAAAATTTTTAAGATACACTGATGGACACCAAAGAGTATTCAATCTAACTAAACTTTTTGCCGATAAACTTGTTAAATATTTAAGACAAGAAGAAGTCCCCGTTACAGTCTGGTTTGTTGCCATACAAGATAAAATATTTAGATTTGGAAGACCTAAATCAAAGATTCCAAAATCAGATGATAACAATACAATTGGCTTACCTAAAAAAGATAGAGATACTGATAATCTATTTCTTTTCAACGAATGGAATGAATTGAAAGCTCCTTATGATTATGAAATCAATTTTCATAATCAATTAAAAGCAAAATTACTTAATGATAAAATTGTAACTCAACTAATTCGTGAAAGTACTGTTGCTTATGAAAAATTATGGTCTGACCTAGATAAGATTGATAGAGAGAAATTGTTCGATACGGCAAAAGCTTGGAACATTGCAACAACATTATATTACAAATCTGGTGGCTTACCATGGCGATTAGGTGAAGTAAGGCAAAATGTTTGCTATTTGGGTTTGGTTTATAAACAAATAGACGAATCTATTGATAAGAAAAATGCCTGTTGTGCTGCACAAATGTTTTTAGATTCAGGTGATGGTATGGTTTTTAGGGGTAATATTGGCCCATGGTATAATCCAGAAACAAAAGAATTTCATATTAAAAAAGAAGATGCATTTAATTTATTATCACTGTCTTTAGAATCATTCAGAGAAAAATCAGAAACTGATGAATATCCTAACGAAATTTTCATTCATTCTAAAACATATTTTGACGATGATGAGTGGGAAGGATTTTATGAGGCAAGTAAAGATAAAAGTAATATAATTGGTGTTAGAATTAAAAACGATAATACTTTTAAACTATATAGAGATTTTTCATATTGCATTCCAAGAGGAACAGCATTAATCGTATCTGAGAAATTTGCGTATTTATGGACTAAAGGTTATATACCAAGAATTCAAACCCAACTTGGGTTAGAAACACCAAATCCAATAAGTGTTGAAGTGATTAGAGGAGAAAAAGAAATCCATACAGTTTGTAAGGACATCTTAGCTTTAACAAAGTTAAACTACAATGCTTGTATTTTTGCTGATGGTTCACCAGTTACACTGCGTTTTGCTGATTCAATTGGCGAGGTCTTGACAGCTGGAAGAAACATAATATCAGAAGTATTGCCTTTCAAACATTATTTATAATGCAAGAGAGTTATCAGTCAGCAACAGTTTTATAATTAAATAGGCTAAATGGATAAAAGTCTATAGCAACTAAATTAATCAACTTTTTTAAGTTTTCAATGACCTGTTGATATTTTTCTTTCTTTTTTAGCAGAGTCTCTGACGAATTTATTTGGCAGATGACTCTGTGTTATAAGGAACCCATTTAAAACAAGTGATTGAGTGATTATAATATAAATCATTATTGTATTTGTCTTTTATTAAACTCAATTATATATATAAAGGGTTCTTAAAAAGTGCGGAGACTTTGAAAAAAAGTTAGCAGTGCCACAAAGAGTTTAAACAACAGGAAATCATTGGTAAAGTTAGAAACGTAAAACTCGGAGGACAAATAAAGACTCCTTCAGGATTAACATCTTTTAAACAGGGATTAGGGAATAGGGATTAGGGATTAGGGTTCAAAATTAGGAAGAAAGGGTTTCTCGATGGTTTGTCGATTGGTTGTCGATGGTTTGTCGATTGGTTGTCGATGGTTTGTCGATGGTTTGTCGGTTGGTTGTCGGTTGGGTGTCCGTCACGGCTCGATGTAGGTTCCGTGAAGGCTCGATGAGAAAAATCGGGCATGACACGATTTTACGAGTTGGGCAAAAACTGCAAATGGCAAATTCCGTCAAAAATGTGTGTTTACACTTCAAGACTAAAACAGACCACTCTCAAGCGCAAGCAGAGCGCAACGTAAGCGCAAGGTAAGCGCAAGGTAAGCGCAAGATAATCGAGAATCAAAAGAGAACGCAAGAACATGCCTAAAACATCAAAATTTCGAGCAAATTGCTGTCTTTATGCAAGGAAAAACAATCATAACTTCAAGAAACAAGTTAAGTGTGTCCTTCTATAATATAATGCACAATAATAGAAGAATTTTGACAGCGAAAAAAGTGCAAAAATTTTTGCATTATGGTTTTAACCGAGAGGATTTGAAGAAATTGAAGGGGTAAAAATTTTTACACTTAAAAATCGTGTCCAAATCATCAAAAATGCTGTGATTAATAGTAGGAGGAGGATTACTTATAAAGTAAAATAGTAGATGTTAATGTATCTTTTGTAAATTTTAAACGTATTATATACAAAAGATGAAGTTTAAAATTTTAAATTATATGTTTCTTACTTTTTATAATTTTGTTATATTATCAAACATAAATTACATGTAAAACAAATTTCTTAAAATTAAATAAATGGAGAAAATTATGAGGTTAGTTCTTTCGCTTCTGCTTGTATTATCTTTAACAGCAGGTTTATCAGCTCAGCATAAAACAGTAAGAGTTGATAAAAATTCTTACGCAAAATTAGGTCCTGACACTTTTGTAGAAAACAAAAGTATTCAAATCCTTAATGCGCCTTTTTTACCGGGATTTTCAAATGGTGATTATACAGTTGGTCCTGAAATCGAAACATCGTTATCAGGTTGGTATGATTACATGACAAACGGTGATGCAAAGCATTATCTTTTAATGGATCCAACAAACCCACTTTTATTACATGCAATTTATACAACATCTGATGCCAGTGATCCATCTGGTGCGACCACAAGAAGAACAAAATATGCTGGTTCTTCTGATGGAGGTCAAACTTGGTTTTATATAGCAAACGTGCCTGATATCAGATCAGGATTCGGTTATATGGATTTAAAATCTGATGGTAGTGCAGTAATTACAAATCATAATGCTGTTAGCGGCTCATTAAACGGTGAACTTTATGTGGATATAGCGGCACAAGTAGGTGGATTTACTACGTTTCTTACACCAGTGACAAATGGTAGTGCAGCATGGCCACAAAGTAATGTTATGACCAATGGAAACATATTTCTTGCAGCCGAAAGTTATAGCAGCGGAGCAGCAACTGATACATTAAAAGTTGCAATTTTTAACGGAAGCACAACTACACCATGGAATTATCTTAATTACCCGGGTGGTCCATCAAACAATATGAGATGGTGCAGTGCAACAGGTGTTAATGGAAATGTTATTGTTGCAATAGACCCGGTTAGTTTAACAAACGTAATGGGTTCAAATGATATTACAGCATTTAGATCGACTGATAATGGTGTAACATTTGGTTCACCTATTACTCTGTTTACACCATTTGTTAGTGGAGTAGATACTATTACAGCCCATTTTGGACTTGATATAGCTTTTAAGCCAGGAACATCTGATTATTATTTCGCATTCAATACGAGTAATGGTTTTTACAAGGGAGCAACGATGTGGGTAAGTAAAAATGGTGGTTCAGCTAATAGAGTAGCAGACTCAAACAATGTACCAAATACAACAACTCTGCCTGCAGGCGGCTGGGCTGGAATAATCGGAATAGACCATCCATCAATCGGTTGGTCAGCAGATGGTAATGTAATGTATTGTGCATATTCAGTCGCAACAGCGGATACAGGTGCTAGAGGATGGAACACAAGAGACGTATTCTTAAGTTGTTCAACAAATGACGGTGTAACATGGAATGCACCAATAAGAATTACCAATACTCCATTAATAGACGAAGGTTATGTAAGCATTTCAAGAGTTAATCCTGGAACATCACCATCAGCATATGAGGTTCATATGTCGTATATGAAAGATCCGGGAGATGGTCCATCATCATTCAACGGAACAGGAACAGTTATGCCAGCAACACAGAACTGGTTAATTTACAGAAAAATTTCTCAACCTACAGTTGGTGTAAATCAAACAAGTACAGAAGTACCATCAAATTTTTCACTTTCACAGAACTATCCAAATCCGTTCAACCCAACAACAAACATAAAGTTTGCAATTAGTAAAGCAGGATTTGTAAGTTTGAAAATTTATGATTTATCAGGAAAGGAAATTTCTTCATTAGTGAATGAAAACCTGTCTGTTGGATCGTATTCTTATACATTCGATGCATCAAAATTATCAAGTGGAATTTATTTCTATACAATGAGATCAAATAATTTCACCGATACAAAGAAAATGATGTTAATCAAATAATCAGATATTAGTTAAGTATATTAACAAAAAACCCCGGCAATGCCGGGGTTTTTTGTTTTAAAGAAACTTATTGACAGGAATTAATTGCCGATTATTCTTCTAAAAGCATCCGAGAAAAACTCAACCGGAGTATTATCTTCACGATTAGTTAAAATTAGCATTGTCAGTTTTTTCTGAGTGTGATAAAGAAAATGGGAATTAAATCCGTACATATTTCCTGGATGACCAATCCAATTGCCGACTTTCATAACTTGAAATCCATAATGGTCGTTGACCCAGTTAAATCTTTCTGATTTCATTTGAGGAGAAAGATAAGTTCCGTCAGCAACAATTTTAGACCAAACTTTCATGTCGGAAAAATTCGAGATTATAGCGCCTGCGGTATATCCCCATGAAGGATTCCAGTTTGTAGCTTCTATCAAAAGACCGAATGCCGCAGAATAGCCGTGAATGTACGGCGAAGGAAGAAAAACAGTATTGGGCCAGAAAGTATTGAGTAAACCAATCGGTCTTATAATTTTACTGAAAATAACTTCGTCAGCTTTCATACCTGTTACTTTTTCCATAAGGAGTCCAAGAAGGACAGTGTTTGTGTTGCAGTATTCATAATCTGTATCGGGCGGAAAATTCACGGGATGCCTGAAGGAGATTGCAAGCAGAGAATCGGGAGTATATGACTTTGCGAAACCGCTTGCATAGAAATCGGCCCAGAAAGATTCATCGTCTGAATAATTGAATAAACCGCTTTTCATTCTTCCAAGCATACGGATAGTAATCTGATTCCCGTTTGGAATATTATACTGCGGCAGATAAAAAGAAATTGAACTATCGAGATAAATTTTCCCTTCATCGGCGAGCATAAGAACTGCGAGTCCAGTGAACGGTTTAGAATTGCTTGCGATACGGAAATAATAATTTTCGTTCATAAGCTCGCCTGTAACAAGATTGCTTACGCCGCGCTTCAAAACTAAGTCAGTTTCGCCTTCAGCAGAAAAGACAGCCATCATACCCGGAGTGCTTATACGCATGAAAACGCTATCCGCAGCAAAACTGAGTTTAGATCTTATTTCATCAGTAAGAACCGTTGACTGCGGCTGGACGGGGTTGCTGCTTTCATCGACTGCACATGAGAATAGTGTCACACTGAAAACAAACAAGAAGATGTAAATGAGTTTTTTCATTTATAGTTATAATTATTTTGGGGAACAATTATTCAAATTTATGATAAATTGTTTTATTTTGAAATACAATAATTTGCGGATAGAAAAGGGGGAATAACATCTTTCCAAAATAATTATGATAAAGAAAAATAATAGAACACGGATTTTCACAGATGAAAGCGGATTATCGCTGATTTTCAAAGTGAATTGGGGAAAGAGATATTAATAAATCAAGAACAGCACACTGATTTTCACTGAAAGAATATGATTTACACGGATAAAGAATAGTGAATCAGGAATGATGCATGAGGGAATTTTGAACACAGAAAGCATGGCGCAGTGAAAACGGTAAACAAATAAATCGTTATGGATTCCCGATAAAAACATTCGGGAATGACAAAGGAAAGATTTTCTTTACTCTGCCGACTTCACCAGATTCGAGACGGACTTTTATGCCATGGGGATGTGATTTACTTTTGGTAAGGATTTTTGAAACGATGCCTTCGGTCAATTCACCTGAAATCTGATGATGTTTCTGAACGATGAGAACTTTCTGACCGATTAATATTTGTTTGTTAGATTCTTGCAAAACTAAACAGCTCCCCTTTCGCAAATATGCCTAATACTTTCCGAAAAACTTTTCTGATTGAAACCGAAGCTTCTCAGTTTTTCGGTGTTCATTGAAACATCAGGAATCTGGGGCAAACCTTCGACCGATTTGCAGGAGAGTTCATTTATTAATGAATAGTCGAACTTACAGAAATCACATATTGCTTTTCCGATATCAAGACGGGATATACGTTCCGGTCCACCAAAGTTAAGAATTTCATTGCGAACATTCATTTTTAACAATTCATTTATCATGACAGCAGCATCGAAAAGCGAAAGCGGTGTTCTGAATTGATCGCGGAAGAGGTTGACTTTATTATTCTCTTTAAGTTTTTCATAGGTCAGATGAAAGTTATTGCGGGAATGAGTTTTGCCAAATCCAATAAGAAGGGCAACACGAAGAATTACATGATTATCCGAATACTTCTGGATTGACAGTTCCCCCATGAGTTTTGATTCAGCGTATAATGTCAGGGGGTTCAGATTACTCTCTTCGCTGAGCATTCCTCCTTTTAAGCCGTCATAAACAAGTTCAGTTGAGGTATAAATAAGCTTTGCATGAAAATCATTACAGAGCTGTGCAATCAGTTCGGTTGCTTCAACATTCAGCAGATATACATCATCGCGAGACAGTTTAGCACATTGTTCCGGACGAGAATAGCAGGCAGTATGAACGACAGCTTCAGGTCTGAAATTATTGAAGAATGAGGACATCTTAGCCCAGTCGCGGATATCAGCGTTCAGAGAGTTAAAGTTCCTACAGTTACCTTTGTTATCATTATAGAGGGTTAATATTTCATTTTCCTCAGATATTTTCTCATTGAGGTACTGACCGAGGAGCCCACTTCCGCCCGTAATTAAAACTCGCATAGAATAAAATTAATTTAAGCATAAATTAGGAAACGCCGGATTAATTTAAAAGATGAAAATTATGAGAGTTATTTGGAGGTGGAGATGGATAGCAATAGTCATACCTTCCTAAGCCGGAGCTTAGGAAGGAGAGATCAAGTAAAACTATATAGATTCGAAGTCTGGTTTTGGTTTAATGACAACTGATGCTATAACTGAGATTGCAAGAATAGCGATAATAATTCCCAGCGATGTTACAATTGGAAATTTTACAAAATCAACTATCATCATTTTTGTACCGACAAAAACAAGTATTACAGATAAACCTATTTTCAGAAAACGGAAATATTTCATAACACCTGCAAGTGCAAAATACAGAGCTCGCAAGCCAAGAATTGCAAACACGTTGGAAGTATAAACAATAAATGTATCGTTTGTGATTGCGAGTATTGCAGGGATGGAGTCAACGGCAAAGACGAGGTCGGTAAATTCAATTACAAGAAGAACGACAAACATGGGAGTGGCGAATTTCTTTGAATCTATTTTAACGAAGAATTTATCGCCGTGATAATCATTTGTCACGGGATAAAACTTCTTGAACAAACGCACAAGAATATTTTTATCGGGTTCTATATGACTGTCTTTCTGCAGCATCATTTTAATACCTGTAAAAATAAGGAATGCACCAAAGATATAAATCAGCCAGTGAAACTTTGTAAGCAGGGCAACTCCCGAAAAAATCAAGATAACTCTCATAACAAGAGCTCCGAGGATTCCCCAGAAAAGAATCTTATGCTGGTATTTCGCAGGTACTTTAAAGAATGAGAAAACGAGAATAAACACGAAAATATTGTCAACACTGAGTGATTTTTCAAGAACATAGCCGGTGAAAAACTCGAGAGCTTTTACTTTCCCCATGTATTCATAAATACCGTAATTAAAAATCATGGCAAGAGTTATCCAGACAGAACTCCAGATAAGTGCCTCTTTAATGTTAACTTCGTGAGATTTACGGTGGAACACACCAAGGTCGAGAGCAAGCATAAGCAGCACGAAAACATTGAATCCAATCCACAAATAGGTAATATCAATCATAATTATATGTTTTATTATGTTTAATAGAACAAAATTAGCGAAAATAAGTTCGATTATATACTCAATACAAAATCTATTAAAAATAGTAAATCGGATTTAATTAACGTTTTAAAACTGAATTTTACGTCTAAAAATGATGTTGATAAGCATAGAAATAAGCAACAACATTTATTATGTTTAATAATTGTATAAAACCGGAGGAAGCCAAATGGAAGAAAATACACCTAATGAAAAAGTAAATAAAAAAGGACTGTCATTTAAAGTCGTTTTATTCTGGATACTTGCATTTATGATAACCGCAGGTTCAGCATACTTCCAGCGCTTGACAGGACCGACATATCCCGAAAGCGGAGTAGTGTCATTTCAAGGTAAAGAAATAAAGTATAAATTTGACAGAAGCTGTGATACGTCAAAGCTTGTAACAGTTACACTTGAAAGTATTGATCCAGGTATTAAAGGTTTCATTGAATACAGAAGATATAAAACCAATGATGATAAAACACTTGTTGAGATGAAGAATGATAACGGAAAACTGACAGCAGATTTTCCTACAGAAAAGGATAAAGTGTTTAGAATCCCAGCTCAAAAGTTTGAATATAAAGTTTTATTATTAAAAGACGATCAGAAAACTGAGATTCCAAGCCAGCCGGTCGTATTAAGGTACAAAGGCGACGTACCTTTATTTGTACTGATAATACACGTAATATTAATATTTACAGCAATGCTGGTTTCGACAAGGGCGGGGCTGGAGTATTTTAACAAAGAACCAAACTATAAGAAATTTGCATTATGGTCGTTAGGATTTATTACAGTTGGCGGGATGATTTTGGGACCTGTGGTTCAGATGTATGCTTTCGGGGAGTTATGGACGGGAATACCATTCGGAATAGATTTAACGGATAATAAAACACTTATAGCATGGGTTGTCTGGATAGTTGCCACTGTACAGGTGTTCAGAGATAAGAGTCCGGGTAAATGGATTCTAATTGCATCGATTGTGACGCTGATTATTTTCAGCATACCGCACAGTGTAATGAGCGGAAACACACCAAATAATTAATAATTAATAACAAATAATTAACAGATGAAGAAAAAAACATTAATAATATTACTTCTAACATTTCTATCGGGGATTGCTTTTTCCCAGAATGCGATTGAGAATGTAAGAAGTAATGAAATTACAAAGGAAGAAATATACGAGCATATAAATTATCTTGCATCGGATAAGCTGGAAGGCAGATATCCCGGAACGCTTGGCGATATACTTGCAAGGGAATATATAAGCAAGGAATTTGAGAAGTATGGATTGATTCCAAAGGGCGACAGCGCTTACATACAAAGGTTCGACATGAACAATGGAGTTAAAAAAGGCAGAGCTAATACTATAAAGTTTTTCGATAACGGAAAACAAGTTGACGTAAATGCATCAGACTTCACGCCGCTTGGATTATCAGCTAACGGGAAAGTGAAAGCAGATTTGGTTTTTGCAGGATACGGTATAAATGCTCCGATGCTCGAATACAGTGATTTTAAGGATGCAAGCGGGAATATGATTAACGTAGAGGGGAAAGTCATCGTGATAATGAGATATTCTCCTACAACCATGAATCCAAATAATGACAAGTTTGAAAAGTTTGAAGAATTAAGAACGAAGATTGCTTCGTTCAAGGATTTAAAACCTGCAGGCGTAATCGTAATTACACCACCACTCAATTCCACTTCAAGCAATACAGATATACTAATGGACGTAGGATTTGACATGGTTTCACAGAATGCGGGCATACCGATTATTAATACTAAGAGAGGCATTATAGAATTTTTCTTAAAGCAAAGAGGATACGACTTAAGTCAGATACAACAAGACATAAACAGCAACCTGAAATCAAATTCATTTGAGATAAAGGAAATGTCGGTTGAATACGATGTTGACCTTGAAAAAGATATAGCCAAGACCGGAAATGTTGTAGGATTTCTTGAAGGAAGCGACCCTGTATTAAAAAATGAGGTAATAGTAATAGGTGCTCACTTTGACCATTTAGGATACGGTGGTCAGAATTCTATGTACAGAGGAAAAGACAAGTTACCGCATGTAGGTGCAGATGACAACGCTTCGGGCACGGCAGGAGTGATGGAAATTGCGCAGAAACTTTCAGCTGAAAAGGATAAACTTAAAAGAAGCGTTTTATTTATTTGTTTTACAGCTGAGGAAGAAGGGCTGATTGGGTCATCACACTTTGCAAAGTCGGATGAATTCAAGAATTACAATATAGTTGCAATGCTGAACATGGACATGATAGGAAGACTTAAAGATAACAAACTAATTCTAAACGGAACCGGTACATCTACTTACTGGACACCGATGATTGAAGAACTTAACAAGAAATATAATTTCAATACTTCGATGAATCCTGAAGGTTTCGGACCTTCGGATCATTCATCATTTTACGCAAAAGATATACCGGTATTAATGTTTTTTACTGACTTACATTCGGATTATCACAAACCAACAGATACACCTGATAAGATAAATACTGACGGACAGCAAAAAGTCCTGAATATGGTTTATGACATGACGTATGACTTGAGTACGAGAGCAGAAAAACCGGAATTTACAAAGGTTGCTGTAAAAGAAGATAACAAGGGAGAGAGGAAGTCGGTAAGAGTGTATGTAGGAACGGTTCCTGATTTCAGTTACTCGGATGCAGGATACAAGATATCGGGTGTACAAGCAGGAAGCCCGGCAGAAAAAGCGGGAATACTTGCAGGAGATATAATGATAAAATTCGGAGACAAAGTAGTTAACGATCTTTATGATTATACAGCGGCATTGGGTGAGTATAAACCGGGACAGGAAGTGATGGTATTTTTGAAAAGAGGAACTGAAGAAATAATGGTAACAGTAAAACTCGGCTCAAAATAAATAACTAAATAAATTTATATTCAAAAGGCTTTCATACTGGAAGCCTTTTTTGTTGAGAGCTTTAATGACAAACACCTTTTACATTTTAAATACGCGAATTATGATGTATTTTTCGACATATGATTACTGATTTTTTAATTGTTGGCAGCGGTATAGGAGGGCTTTCGCTTGCTTTGAAACTTAGCACGTTAGGAAAAGTGCTGATTGTAACAAAGAAGAAGAAAGCTGAATCCAATACCAATTATGCACAGGGGGGAATAGCGTCAGTTCTTGCAGATGACGACAACTTTGAGCTGCACATTCAAGATACTATGTCATGCGGCGGCGACCTTTGCCATCTTGATGCAGTAGAAAAGATAGTAAAAGAGGGTCCAACCAGGATATATGAGCTGCTTGATTTAGGAGTTAAATTTACACAGGAGAACGGAAGACTTTTACTCGGCAAAGAAGGCGGACACACAAAGAGCAGGATAGTACATGCAAAAGACCTGACAGGAAAAGAAATAGAGAGAGCATTGCTGCATGAAGTTTCGATAAACAAAAATATTGAAGTACTTGAGTACCACTTTGCGATTGACCTACTCACCAAACGAAACTTGAAAAAGAATAAAGACGAATTAGGAAAAAGATACAGGCACACAAGAAAGAACAGAGAAAAGAATTCATGTTACGGAGTGTATGCATACAACATCAAGAGAAAGAAAATTGAGAAGATAGTTTCGAGGAATACAATATTGGCAACGGGCGGATTAGGACAGGTATATTTACACACAACGAACCCGGCAATAGCAACCGGCGATGGATTTGCGATTGGATACAGAGCAGGATGCGTAGTTGAGAATATGGAATTTGTTCAGTTTCATCCAACTTCACTTTATGAAAAGGACATTGACGACGACACACAGGTCTTCCTGATATCTGAAGCAGTCAGGGGAGCGGGAGCGGTTTTAAAGACGAAGAACGGAAAAGAGTTCATGCATAAATATGATAAGAGAAAGTCACTCGCTCCGCGTGATATTGTTGCTAGAGCTATTGATAATGAAATGAAGAAGAGCGGAGAAAAGTTTGTATATCTTGACACAAAACCGATAGGTGCTGAAAAAGTGAAGAAACATTTCCCGAACATATACAAAACCTGTCTCTCAAAAGGAATAGACATAACGAAAGAAATGATACCCGTAGTGCCGGCAGCTCACTATGCCTGCGGAGGAATAACGACTGACTTAAACGGAAGAACATCATTAAAAAACCTTTTTGCCTGCGGGGAAGTTACTATGACCGGAGTGCACGGTGCGAACAGACTTGCGTCAAATTCATTGCTGGAAGCAGTAGTATTTTCAGATGGAATATATAAGTTCATTAAGAAGAATATTAGCTCTGTATTTTCGAAGAGCAAGAACGGAAGCGGAATCCAGAAACTAAACAAGGAAATATTAGACTGGGATGACAAAGGAACAATTAATGCCGATGAATGGGTTTTAATATCTCATGACAAAAGGGAGATAAAGGAATTGATGAACGATTACGTTGGGATAGTGCGAAATACAGTAAGACTTCAACGCGCATTCAGAAGGATAAAAATGTTAAGGAATGAGATAAAAGATTATTACAAACGAACAAAAGTTACGGTTGAGATACTTGAATTAAGAAACCTTGTTTTGGTTGCATACATGATAATAGAATCTGCAATAAAGAGAAAAGAATCAAGAGGACTGCACTATATGCTTGATTACCCTAAAAGAAACGATAAGGAATTCAAAAAAGATACAAGACTGGTTAAATACTAAAATGTCATCACTTACAATAGCATTAGTAACCTGGAACAGCGAAGATGAAATTGCTGAATGCCTAAGCATGCTGTTTCATGCAACTTCAAAGGTACCCGGACTTAAATTAGAAACGGTAATAGTAGATAATGCATCTACGGATAAAACCGTAATAACAATAGAAAACTTCTTACGAGTAACTGACCAGAAAATAGTTTTTATAAAGAACGATTCGAACTTAGGATTTACGAAAGCATGTAATCAGGCAATACACGCGTCAACCGGCGACTACATATTTATTTTAAATCCCGATACTGAAATACTTGACAGTGCAGTCGCGGATATGATGACGTATCTTGATGATAATGAAAGTGTGGGCGTGGTCGCGCCTCAACTGCTTTCCTTTCACAGAGACATACAGTTTTCATGCAGGACCTTCCCTACATACTGGGACATGTTTTCAGAAATGCTGATGCTTGCGACACTGTTTCCAAAGAGTACATTCTTCTCAAGATGGAAGATGAGATATTTTGACCACAATTCACTGAGAGAAGTTGACCAGCCAATGGGAGCCGCACTACTATTGAAACGGAAAGTTCTTGAATCAGTGGGAGGACTTGACGAGAGATTTATAATGTTTTATAATGATGTGGATTTTTGCAAGAGAATATCTGATGCAGGGTTCAAGCTTGTATTCTTTCCCGATGCGAAGGTAAAACACATGGAAGGCATAAGCATTTTCAAAGACAGGTCAGGAATGATAAAGATATGGAATAACGACTGCCTAAGATATTTTAAGAAGCATAACTACAATCCATTTTTATACAGTTTGTTATATGTAGGGCTAAAAGTTACGGGGTTTTTCAGAATTATCAAAGCAAAGCTGTACCGATAAAGCAACTTTCCACATAAATCGAATGAAATTATGAATTTTATTAAATTTTTAAAGTTATTATTTTGAACGCTGATCTAATATAAATGGTTGAAAATCTTTCAAATAGAGAAAAAGAAGTATTAAGGTATATTGTTGATAATTTCATAAGATACGGATTACCCGTCGGGTCGAGATTGATTTCGAAGCAGACAGGTTTGAATCTTTCATCAGCAACGATACGAAATGTAATGAGCGACCTTGAAGACATGAATCTTCTCGAGACACCGCATACGTCAGCAGGAAGAAAACCAACTGATATGGGATACAGATATTACGTTGACGAGTTAATGAGCAGGGAAAATCTGCACAAGAATGAATTAGACCTTATAAAGAACAATATAGAGGAAAGCAAGAACAATATATATGATTCGGACGACCTGCTTTCTGCGACTTCGAAGCTGTTAAGTATGATTTCTCATCAGCTTGCAGTTGTAACACAGCCATTTTTGAGCTCTGGTGTTTTCGAGAAACTCGAAGTGTTTTCAATCTCGGCTTATAAACTTTTATTAGTAATTACGATAAAATCAGGATATGTAAAAACTCTTATCATGGAAATTGATAACGAGATTCATTTTCAAAAGATAGAAAAGATAACTCAAATCCTGAATGAACGACTTGCCGGTTTAACATTACTACAAATAAAGGAAACATTTGCAGAAAGAATTAGCGATTTCAAGTATGAGGAACCGGAACTCCTTCAGTTGTTTTTTGATTCAATCGGGAAAATAAACAGTGAGGAAGAAAAAGGAAACAAAGTTCATATTTCAGGAACAGGAGAAATAATCAGTCAACCGGAATTTGAAGATCACGATAATTTTAAAAATATAATAACCTTAACTGAGAACAAGAATTTAGTTATACATATTTTCCAGAATCCCGGAAAGAACAAGGATGAAGTCAGCAT
>Ga0172380_10001538_pt1 | contig 39349 bp, 41 predicted proteins | sample Leawe162metaG_FD_119747 | JGI IMG/M metagenome (GOLD analysis project Ga0172380, IMG submission 119747) | Leachate microbial communities from a municipal landfill in Southern Ontario, Canada - Leachate well 162 metaG | ecosystem: Engineered > Solid waste > Landfill > Unclassified | place...
CAACAGAACATTCGAATCCTTAAAAATCAGAAAAATATATTTCTGGAAATTTATGTCACAATATGAAAAGCCTAATGATACCATGAAAAACTTGTGTATTCTTAATAATTAGACTCTATATAAATAATTCTCTTAGCTCGCTTTGTCGCAGATTCGCCGCGAAGAACGTCCTTTGCCTTTTTGCGTTCTTTGCGGTAAAACTTTTTAGCATTAATCTTTCTTTCCTTTTTTTGTATCCATAGACCACGTTGTTCTTTGCTGCCTCTACAGTTAAATTTCTCTTGGTTCTTATCCGTGTAAATCTGCTCCATCCGCGTAAATCAGTGTTCTATTTTTCATCACAATCAATAATTACAAGTTTATTCTTTTCTTAGTTCCATTTTTGGTATTTATGCTCCCAAATTTCTTTGACTAAATATCCTCAAGGAATTTATTTTCATTATCCGTTGTTCTTAAATACGACTATATTAGTCCTGTTTTAAATCTTTGCAAAAATTAATTGGTTAAATTTTCAAAAAAACTGGAATATTCATTAATCGCACTAAGTCATCTCTCAGGCTCAGGCAGTGAGGTGACGAGAGTTCGTGATATTTCCGAAAAGTATAATATTCCTCATGATTTACTCGCAAAGATTCTTCAGAAACTGAAAAAGGAAGGTATTCTGGAATCTGTTCAGGGTGTCAACGGAGGTTACAAGCTGTCGCGCTTGCTTTCGGAAATTCCGTTAATGGATTTGTACGGTTTTATTGAGTCTAATACCGCTATCGTAGAATGTATGCAGGATGATGTTTCGAACTGCGATGTCAGCGATAACTGCACAATCAAAATTCCTTTGAGTAAAATGCAGACTGAATTTGATAATCTTCTGAAAACTAAAATGGTGTCCGACTTTGTCTGAGAAATTTATATTCATGGATTATAATTCAACAACACCTGTTGATAAAGAAGTTGTTGAATCTATGCTGCCGTATTTCAATATTAAGTTTGGTAATCCTTCATCCAAGCATCACTTCGGAAACGAAGCTCACGTTGCTGTCGAATACGCTCGTAAACAAATAAGCTCTCTGGTAAATTGTAATCCTGATGAAATAATTTTCACAAGCGGAGCAACAGAATCAAACAACCTTGTCATCAAAGGCGTCGTTGAGCATTTATTCAAAGAAGGTGTTAATATTGTTACAAGCGAAATAGAACATACGTCGGTTCTTGATACAGTTAAGTCTCTTAAAAAGTCTGGCGTGGAAGTCAGATATGTAAAACCTGATGAATACGGTTTGATTGACCCTAAGGATATTGAAACAAGCATTGATGAAAATACTGTTCTCGTTTCAATAATGACGGCTAACAACGAAATTGGCACTATACAGCCGATACCTGAGATTGGACAAATCTGCCGTAACAGAAATGTAATATTTCATACAGACGCTGTTCAGGCTTTCGGTAAAATGCCTATAGATGTAAAAGACTACAACATCGATTTGATGAGCATCAGCGCACATAAAATTTATGGACCTAAAGGCGTCGGTGCTTTGTATGTCAGCAATTCTTCAGCAAATAAAATCTCTGCACAGATAAACGGCGGTGGTCATGAAAAGGGACTTAGAAGCGGTACTCTAAACGTTTCAGGTATTGTTGGTTTTGGTAAAGCTGCTGAAATCGCATCACAGAGAATGTACAGTGATTTCACGAAGGAAATTGTTATGCGAGATATATTGATGCAGAATTTGTTGAACAAAATTCCGTATTCAATCCTCAATGGAAGCAGGGAGAAACGCCTTCCGAATAACGTTAACATTAGCTTTGAAGGTGTTGATTCATCCGTGCTAATCAGCAGCTTGAAAAATATCGCACTATCAACCGGAAGTGCTTGCAGTTCCGCAACTTTAGAACGCTCTTATGTGTTAAATTCAATAGGAAAACCTGATTCATTAATTAAGTCTGCAGTCAGGTTTGGTATAGGAAGACAGACTACAGAAGAAGAAATAATGTACGTAGTTGAAAAAGTAATTGAATCAGTCAATAAACTAAGATTAAAATAAATGTTATTAAATATTAATTAACAACTAACAACTAATATGTCAGAAGAAACTAAATTCGTTCCGGGTGTAACAGAAGACGTTAACATTACGGAAAAAGCTGTAAGCGAAGTAAAAAGAATAATGAAAGAAAACAATGTCCCTGAAAATTACGGTCTTAGAATAGGCGTTAAAGGCGGCGGGTGCTCAGGTTTCTCTTATTCACTTGGATTTGACGGCGAGTCAAAACCAACAGATACAATCATAGAAAAAGATGGAATACAGGTTTTTGTAGATATGAAAAGTTATCTGTATTTAACCGGTACCGAAGTTGATTACTCGGACGGATTGTCAGGCAAAGGATTTGTATTCAATAATCCTAACGCAAAGAAGACGTGCGGCTGCGGCAGTTCATTCGGTGTATAATCATTAAACAATAAGACAAACTATGAGAAAAGAAATATCAAGAAGAAAATTCATTTATAATTCATCTTTAGGCGCTATTTCTCTCTCTTTTTTACCGGGTTTTCTATTAAACAATAATAACAATAAAAATAATATAAATTTGAAAGGAGATATTTCAAAAATGGCATACGTATGGAAATTCAATGCAAGACCTTATTCAGATGAGGAAGCAAAAACACTTTTAAAGGATGTTGTCTCACCGGAAACAAGTGACTGGCATTACAACACACACCACAAAGGTTATGTAACATTCCTTAACAACATTGAAAAAGAACTCGAAACTGCCGACAGAGCAAAAGCTAACGGCAACTATTCACAGGTCGGCGAGCTTAAAAGAAGAATGACTTGGAATCACGGCGGGACGGTTCTTCACGATGTTTATTGGGAAGTACTTGGCGGCGACGGCGATGCTTCAAAAGGAAAAGATGTTCATGACGCAATAGTTAAAGAATTCGGAAGCATAGATAAATGGAAGGAAGACTTCAAAGCAACTGCTACAGCGGCAAAGCTCTCAGGCTGGGGTGTGCTGGTTTATGACAGACTCTACAGCGGAAGACTTCTTAACGTTCTCGTTGACGAGCATCACTACGGTGCAATCTGGGGCGGTGTTCCTCTTATCGCATGCGACGTATTCGAACATGCTTACTACCATAAAGACGGACCGGGAAGAGTCAAGTACATTGATAACTTCATAAATAACTTGCACTGGTCAAGAATAAATGATAGATTTACAAAGTTTTGTAAATAAATTATTTAGAATTGCACAGATACATTAAAGTAACAATATTTTTGCTTAGTCTGATATTGCTTTCCTCTTGCAATAAGAAAGAGGAAAGCACTAATCAGCAAACCTCATCATCGGGTGAGTTTGTCTGGAAAGAATCAATTTCCGTTAAAGATATTCCCGATGCTCCGCTTAAAGGAAAGATTGACGGCAAAGATTTTAATCCTGTTTATGTCGTTTTTGAACAATGGAGAGGTTCCAACGATAATGTCTTAGCATTTAGCGATAAAACTCCGAGGAATAAATGCGGCTTCGTAGAAAATTATAATGGTTACCAGCTGACTAAGATAAATGCAGAGTTCAAAGTTGGAGAGTTTGTAAAGGATTCGTTCGTGAAAAATCTTGAAGGGTATTCCGCGGATATTCATGTCACTGAAAATGAAGATATGCGAAAAATCAATGCTGGTTGGAATGCAGCTTTATTAATTACCGAAATGAACGATGACGTTGTAAAAGGAAAGATTGCTATGTGTTTCAAAGACGAAAAGAAAAGCTGGATTGCGGGCAGCTTCGAAGCTCAGGTTTGTAACAACTGATTTCAGTAATCACAATTTGCATATAATAATATAATAATGAAATATACAATTTTACATTTTCTTATTCTTTCTATGTTTGTTCTTTATAGCTGCGGAAAGAATGATCCGAAACCCGAACAAAATACTACCGAAAAAACAGAAGTCAACACAGATTCTGCAAAATTAAAGGCGCTGGATAACAAAGAAGTAAGTACAACGGGGAATGAACTTGGTCTTCAAGTCGGTCTTCCTCAGGATTTTCCCAAAGATGTTCCTCAGCCGCCTGTTTCAAACTGCGTTGGTTCAATAGTTAACCAGACAGAGGGAACAACCGTAACATTTTCTTCAAAAGCTAAAGTTATGGAGATTGCTGCTTTCTATAAAGAAGAGCTTAAGAAAAGCGGCTACAAACCCGAACCGGGAATGGATGATTTGGTTAATGAAAAAGGCGGAATGCTTAAATGGAATAAAACTGAAAGAGATGTTGAATTAATGATGAGCTTTAATACAGAATCAAACTCAACCGATATAGTTTTATCATACAAAGAAAAGAAGTAACTTACTAAAAGAATTATAATCTCATAAGATTATTTCTTGGAAGCCCCCGGACATATATTGTTAAGCCGAACCGATAAAATAGGTGATGTAATACTTACGCTTCCTATGATTCCTGAAATCAAAAGACTTTTACCCGAATCTAAAATCTCCATTTTCATAAGTAATAAACTCGATAATCTCCTGAACGGATACGAAGGAATTCATAACATTTTCTATTATGAAGATGCCGCTGATAATCTTGTAAATTTTTTCAAATCAAATGATTTTGATACAATAATAAATGTATTTCCCAGAAAAGATATTGCCGTTGCTGCATTCCGCGCAGATGTGAAGACACGGGTCGGAACGGCTTACAGATTTTATTCATTCTTATTTAACGAGAGAATAAAAGAACACAGGAAGTATGCAGTAAAACATGAGTCCGAATATAATCTAAACCTTTTAAGTTTTCTTAATAAAGAGATATCATACAATAAATCCTTTCATTTAAGTTATACTGAATCTGAGTACAGAGACCTTAAAAGTAAACTGAGTAAACTGATTGACATAGATTCTAAATATATTATTATCCATCCCGGCAGTAAAGGCTCGGCTGTTGATTTGCCTGCAAACAAGCTTATTGAATTAGCTGTATATATTAATACAAAATATCCTCACTATAGAATTGTTGTGACAGGATTAGAACAGGAAAGGCACATAACGTCTTTATTCCGTCAGAAATTAGGCGATTATATTATTGATTTAACGGGAAAGTTAGGTTTAAGGGAAATGATGATACTTATCGATAAATGTGATTTATTCGTATCAAATTCAACAGGACCAATACACATTGCAGGAGCATTAAACAGGAAAATAATCGGTTTCTATCCTAATTCTGCACCAATGAACGCGGTAAGATGGAGACCCTTATCAAATCAGGCTGTTATCATAAGTCCACAAACAGGTGACGATATGACCACGATTACAGAAATGCAGGTTAATAAAGCTGCCGATACGCAGTTAAACAGTTAATTAATATGAAACATTTTACCAAATTTACGGTTAGAATAATTAAATAAAGTAAACATTAAAATATCATGAAGAACATTATCGCAGGAGTTATTATATTATTGGTTCTGTCATTTAGCTTTGTAAATGCACAGGATAAGGAATACAGAAAAGTAAGTCAGAATGCTTTTGGACTTGGGGAAAGACTCGAGTACGAAATCAGCTATGGATTCCTCACAGCAGGTTACGTAGTCTTTGAAATAGCACCTAACTTTGTATTGATGAATGGCAGAAACTGCTACGATATCACTGCAACTCTTACATCAGCTTCAAGTTTTGAATGGGTTTATAAACTGCAGGATAAGTACAAGTGCTATCTGGATGCCGACGGACTGTTCCCATGGAAGTTTGAACAGTACATTAGAGAAGGTGATTACACAAAAGATTTTACAGTTATTTTCGATAACGAAAATAACAAAGCAAGAACTACTAATACTACAAAGGGAAAGAAAGAAACCGATGGCGAATTCGATATAAAACCTTATTCACTAGACATTATAAGTGCCTTCTATTATGCAAGAACAATGAACGTCCAGAACATGAATAACGGCGAGATTATTACTCTTAATAGTTTCTACGACGATAAAAATTATGACCTTAGAGTAAAGGTTCTCGACAAAGAAGATGTCGATGTACCTGCCGGTGATTTCAGATGCGTAATAGTTCAGCCCGTTGCAGAAGAAGGTGCACTTATAAAGAAGGCAGAGAATATTGCTGTTTGGATTTCAAGGGATGATAGAAAGATTCCCGTCATGGTAAAACTTGATATTATCGTAGGTTCCGTTAAAGCCGAATTGATATCATACAAGAACCTTGCAGGTCCGTTAGATTCAAAGAAGTAGTATGAAGATTTCAGAGTTATTCTATTCAATACAAGGAGAAGGGAAGCGAATCGGCGCCCCTTCTTTCTTCATTAGGACTAATAATTGTAATCTAAGATGTATGTTCTCAGGAGGGAATTTATGCGATACTCCTTACACAAGCTGGACTCCTGAAGATGAACACAATATAGGTGAATTAAGCGTTGATAATATTATTAACGAATTTAAAAACAGCGGTGTTGATGAAGTTGTTATCACAGGCGGAGAGCCGACTTTGCAATACGAGGAACTTACTGAGTTATGCTCTAAACTGAAAGATAAAGGTGCATATATAACGCTTGAAACAAACGGTACCTATGAAGGTCAGTTTCTCGAATACATAGATTTAATAAGCGTTAGCCCTAAACTGAAATCTTCAACTCCATACGATACCAAGTATGAAAAGATGCATTTGCAAAATCGTATCAATCTTTCTGTATTAAATACCTTTCATAATATCTCGTTCAAAGAAAATACAAACATTCAATGGAAGTTTGTTTATTGCAATGTTAAAGACATTGAAGAGATCCTTTTGCTTCAGAATAAAATCGGTTTTGATAGTAAAGATATATATCTTATGCCCGAAGGATTAACAGACCTTGATATTTCCTCTAAAAGAATAGAACTTGCCGAGGTATGCAAGAAGTATCATTTCAATTACACAGACCGTCTGCATATCCTAATCTGGGGCTGTAAAAGAGGCGTATAAAATATTATCCTTTAAAACTACGAAATAAATCCTACCCACCCGTTTTAAATTGTAGAATTGAAACTTTAATTTTAATTGTATAACTTCCTTAATATTTTTAAATACTAAAGGCAAAATTATATAAAATTATACTTTTAACTTAAATTAAAGAATTATGTCAGAACAAAAGAAATTTGTTCCGTTTGTATCTGCCGAAACTAATCTAGCTGAGTTTACAATCCGCGGATTAATAATCGGTTTGATACTGGCAGTTGTTCTTGGTGCAGCTAATGCTTATTTAGGATTAAAGGCGGGAATGACAATTGCCGCTACTTATCCTGCTGCTGTTCTTGGAATGGCAATTTTAAAAGTTTTTAAAGGTAATATACTCGAAGAAAATTTCGTCAGAACTGTAGGTTCTATCGGAGAGTCTGTTGCGGCGGGTGCTATCTTTACTTTACCGGCATTCTTTATTGCGGGTATATGGGATCCTAAGAATATTTCCGGTGCAAATTATGCCACTGCTACGGTTATCTTAATATCAGGCGGTATTCTCGGTATAATGTTCGTTGCACTTTTAAGAAGGGTAATGGTTGAAGATAAGGAATTGTTATTTCCCGAATCAACTGCAGCAGCTGAAATACATAAATCGGGACAAGGCGGCGGCGGCGGTTCCAAATTCCTTTTTGGTGCTATGGGACTCGGTGCATTAATTCAGTTTCTTGGCCAGATTAGTTTCTTCGCTGCAAGCTGGGAAAAATTCTATGGCTTCTTCGATAAAGTTAAAATTCCGGGAACAAACATCGACGCTCAGGGCGGTATGCTTATTAGTTCTCCCGGTATAAGTCCTGCTTACATGGGTGTAGGTTATATTATCGGACCTAAGTATGCATCACTTAACTTCAGCGGTGGTTTAATAGCATGGGGTTTACTAACACCTATTATTTATTATTTCATAGCTCCTTACATTACAGCTGCACCTTTCTTACAGGAATGGGCAGCGATGACAGGCAAAAGTGTTGAAGTAGTTTCAGACCAGGGCTTCCAGATTAATCAGGTTTGGAGATATGTCGTAAGACCTATTGCAATCGGTGGTATGCTTATGGGTGCCTTGTTTACTTTGTTCAATATGCGCAAATCTTTGTTTGCAGGTTTAAAACGCTCGGTTGGTGACGTAAAGAAAGCTGCTTCAGGTACTCATCAAAACGTTGAGAGAACAGAAAAGGATTTACCTTTCTCTTATGTCTTAATCGGTATAATTGCAGTTGCAATCACAACATTTCTAATTACTTATTTTGTTTTTGGTACGGGATTAGCTCCTGCTTTAGCATCAGCTACAATCTTAATTATACTTGCATTTTTCTTTGCCGCTATTTCGGGTTATCTGGTAGGTATTATTGGTTCTTCTAACAATCCTATCAGCGGTTTAACTTTAACTGCTCTCGTTACAACGGCGTTGATACTCGTTGTTATTGGAGTTGATGCACAGAACGGCGGCGTGGCAGCAGTTCTTGGTGTCGCGGCTATTGTCTGTGTTGCAGCTGCAGTTGCAGGTGAAATGCTTCAGGACCTTAAAGCAGGACATATACTCGGCGGTACACCATGGAAGATGCAGGTCGGTGATATCATCGGTGTTGTTGTATCAGGTCTTGTAATGTTTTATGTATTGAATCTTTTAAATCAGGCTGACATTGCTCAGGGTATTCAGCAAAACTATCAGGGCGGTTTCGGAAGTAAAAATCTATCCGCTCCTCAGGCAGGTCTGATGGCAATGCTTTCGCAGGGTATAGTAGGCGGTAAAATGGCATGGTCATTAATTATCGTAGGTCTGTTAATGGGTATTGCATTTATAATGATGCAGGTAAAGAGCCCGATGCTTGTTTCAGTAGGTATGTACTTACCGCTTGAAACCACCTTCGCAATATTTATTGGCGGTATCATTAAAGGAATTCTTGATATCATGGTAAAGAAGAGAAAATTAAATGAAGCTCAGAAAGTTAGAATTGAAAACGTGGGAATTTTGCTTGCATCCGGGTTTATTGCAGGTGAAGCCTTAACCGGACTGGGATTTGCTCCGTTTAAAATTGCTGAAATGAAAATTCCTCAGATTTTTGCAGAACCGCCTTTATTGATAGGTTTTGCTATTCTCGCCATTATCGGTTTAATTCTAATTTATATTCCGTTAAGAAATGCAGGAAAAGCCGATGAACCGGCTCCTCCAAGCGCAGGGATGTAATTTATAAATATTAAAGTTTTTAAAAGGGGCTTCTTTTAGCCCCTTTTTTGTTTTATTATAACTCTAAGTACCTGTTTTAATAAATGCAATAAGGCTGATTTAGTACTTGCATTTTTATAATTAAATAGTTAAATAATATTAATCATTTAAAAGGAGTTATAATGAATAAACGATTTAAATCTCTATCAGTTTTAATCGTAGTGTTATTCCTCGTAGTTTCAAATGTATATTCACAGCAATACATTTTGATTGGTTGGAATGACCTAGGTATGCATTGTTCAAATAAGGATTTCTCTAAAATGACAGTCTTACCTCCTTATAACAATATCAATGCACAATTAATTTTAAAATCTGTAGGTCAATCACCTCAGATTATTACAACAGGTTTTAAAATTGAATATTCTATCCCTTACAATACATATTCAGTTGGTAAAACCAATTTCTGGACTTATGCTCAGCAAGTATTTGGTTTACCTAATCCACTTCCTGATAATATTGGATTAGCAGGTAAAGGTCTAACAGGTCAACTTGATATTGTAACCGCAGGTAATTATTTTCATGCCGAAGGTATCCCCGTTACGCCATTTAAAGATACTAATTGGACAGTCGAGAAGCCATTTCAGACAATTCATCTTGTCGCAAGAAATATTGCAACAAATGATATTGTTGCAACAACTGATGTAGTCATTCCGGTTAGTAACGAAATCGGCTGCGTTCAGTCAGGATGCCATTCTTCTGAACAGTCAATTAAAAATGATCACGAAGATGTTACAGGCTTTAATACAAACGGTCCCGAACTTTGTGCAAGATGTCACGGTTCGAATGCTTTAGGAACTATTGGAGATACTATTCACGCTAAATCATTCTCATATAGGATTCATGAAAAACATGATAATATACAACCGGTAAACGATATAAACACTTGTTATAAATGTCATCCGGGACCAAACACGCAGTGTTTTAGAGATGTTATGAGAGTAGGTATTCCAAATCCAATGACCTGTCAGAGCTGTCATGGCACAATGAGCCAGATTGCTTCAAGTATAAACGGAGGACGCAAACCATGGCTTCAGGAACCTCAATGCGGCAATTCTGCTTGTCACGGAAGCAATTATGCTGAAGAGCCTAATAAACTTTTCAGAAATTCAAAAGGACACGGAAATATATTCTGTTCCGCATGTCACGGAAGTCCTCACGCAATAACTCCGACAAGAGAAGCAAACGATAATTTACAGGCAATCAACTTGCAGGGTTTCTCTGGTACATTAAGAAAATGTTCTGTATGTCATTCTTCTAACCCCACAGGCTCCGGACCACACGGCATTACCTCAGGAATAATGATAAATGCTGGTGAAGTTCCGAATTCATATAATATGTCACAGAATTATCCTAACCCGTTTAATCCTGAAACAATAATTAAATTTGATATTCCAAAATCATCATTTGTAACATTACGGGTTTACAATGAATTAGGAAAAGAAGTTGCGCTTTTGGTAAGTGAAACCCTTAAACCTGGAAGTTATAAGTATGAGTTTATTTCTGAAGGTTTGGCAAGCGGTGTTTACTTTGCTAAACTGTCTGCTGATGGCAATATTATCACTAAACGTATGGTACTTGTAAGATAATTATCTGAATTCAATAATTTTTTGAACCCGGAAAGTATTCCTTTTCGGGTTTTTTATTAGTTTATGCTTTCTCTATTCATTAATTAATATCTTTTATCCTTCAATTTCTTTTTTCATTTTATTAGTAAACGATTTTGTTTAAATTATTTAATGGAGTTGTTTAAAATTGGATTTGTATCCGTTAGGTTAGTTGATGTCATTGATCTTATTATAGTGACATACATTTTCTTTAAGCTTTATAAGCTTATGCGCGGTACTATTGCTTTTCAGATTTTCATTTCACTACTCCTGATTTTAGGAGTATCACTTCTTGCACAGATTTTAAACCTTCAGGTACTGGGCTGGTTATTAAGCAGATTGACTGATATTTGGGTTATAGCTCTTATTATTCTTTTCCAACCTGAAATTAGAAGAGTATTGATTATAATCGGAAGGACAAGAATCGCAAGACTTTTTATGCGGCAGGATATGAACGAGAATGTTACAGAGGTCGCAGAAGCATGCCGTGAGTTTCAGCGAAACGGTTGGGGAGCATTGATTGTAATCACGAGAGCTACCGGAATGCAAAATTATGTTGAAAGAGGAGAAAGAATCGATGCCAGAATAAGTAAAGAATTACTCATTTCAATTTTTTATCCGCGTTCACCGCTGCATGACGGAGCTGTTATAATAAATAATAATAAGATTGAAGCTGCAAGATGCGTATTACCTTTGTCTGAAACACAGTTTGCTTTCAACAGAAGCATTGGAACAAGGCATCGTGCAGGACTTGGTATCACAGAACAATCCGACGCATTGGCTGTTATAGTCTCCGAAGAAACTTCAAGAATATCCATTGCTGAAGACGGTAAACTTCATTTATGTAAAGATGTAGATGAACTTAAGGAAAAACTTAAAGATGCTATGGGCAGTACTAATGTTGCCAAGTCACTGAAAACAATATTTGAGTCAGCTAAATCAAACAGCGTTAAAGATACGGAATAAATACATGGTATATTCTTACTTCGATTTAAAGAGAGAAGAACTGATTAAGGTGCTGATTAAGTCAGGCATAAGAGATGAGAAAGTTATTAATGCATTTAAAAAAGTACGTAGAGAATATTTTGTAACTCCTGAACTAAAAAGACTTGCTTACGATAATAGCGCCTTGCCTATAAGTTTTAACCAAACAATCTCTCAGCCTTATACAGTAGCCTTTATGACGCAGCTTCTTGATGTTAAAAAGGGTGGCAAGATTCTGGAAATAGGAACGGGTTCGGGTTATCAGGCAGCAATTCTATGTGAACTCGGTGCAGATGTCTATTCTGTTGAAAGGATTGAACATCTTTACCTTGAAGCAAAAAAGATTCTGCATGATAACAGATATAAGGTTAAACTGAAATGTTCAGACGGTACACTGGGCTGGAGGGAACATGCTCCATATGATGGAATTGTTGTCACTGCAGGAAGCCCTGAATTACCTGATACACTTGTAAAGCAGCTTGCAGTGGGCGGAAAACTTGTAATTCCGATTGGTGATAGGGATACACAGGAGATCTGGCAGGTCATTCGTGTTAAGGAGGAAAATGGAAACGAATTCCTTGATATATTTAAGCATAAAAACTTTAAGTTTGTTCCATTAATAGGAAAGGAAGGCTGGTAAAAGAATGAAAATTTATCTTGGAAAAAGATAGTTACATAACCTTATCAAAACACACCACTCTTGAACTGAAAGTTCAGCGTTCAAAATTCATAGCTAATGCTTATCCAATAAGTAACCCGGAAGAAAGTTCTGATATCTTAAATCAGACACGTAAAGAATATTTTGATGCCAGACACCATCCTTTTGCGTATGTGCTTTTCGAAAAAGACAACTTCAGATACAATGATGATGGTGAGCCTTCAGGCTCATCGGGTAAACCTATTTATGATGCTATCAACAAGCATGACCTCAAAAATATTCTTGTAGTTGTTACAAGATATTTCGGCGGGATAAAACTTGGAGTCGGTGGATTAAAGCGGGCTTACTTCAATGCAGCTGATGAATGTCTGAAAATATCGGATAAAAGACAGGTAGTAATGACAACAAGGAAAATCATTCAATTTAATTACAGCTATATAAGTGCTGTTATGAAATTCATTGAAACGAACGCTATAAGTATAACTGAAAATAATTCAACTGATAAAGTTAATCTTGTTTGTGAAGTAAGAATAAGCATGCTTGAAAAATTCAACATTGAATTATTTGATATAACTAATGGTACAATTTTAATATATTAAAATTTAGATTCTTTATATTAATTTATTCTCCAAAGGCGGATGTATGCCTTATGATATTTCACTCAGTATAGAGTTAGACTTCTGACAGATTATTTATACATTGCGTATAATGTCGATGGAGTAGTTACGCTTTTAATTTTTACAGGTACTCCTTTCTTTATTACAAACTCGCTTAATCCGAATTTTGTTCTGCCGCCCCAGTCATAAGTGTAACCCTGTCTTGTCCATGGATAACCGTCCGGTCCGTATTTGTTAATGATTTCATTATTAAACCACTGCATGTGTGCAGCACTTACATTTGCCGGAAAGATAGTATCACATTTGCAATCCCAGATTTCAGGATCAGGGCAAGGTCTGAACATTGTATTTGTATCAGCCCATACTTCGACAAACCTTGTTCTTGGTTTATCAGGCCACATTCCAAGAAGCTGTTTCATTCGGAGTTCAGGATTTACTGTTTCAAAAACAAAATGACCCATCATAACTTTTGCTATCGGGACAACAGTAATCCACATATCACTTGCAGTAATAATCGTAGAATCAATCTTGTCGTCAAAATACGTTGTACTTGTCCATGTTACACAAAGAACATTTGCCTGATCCCATTGAAGCTGTGTATTGGAGTTGATAATAGGTGTAAGGGTTGTATCAATACCACTCTTTGTAAGAGGTTTAGACGCATCAGTAATTGCGTTGCGAAATTGCTGAAGAAGAATTTCGTTCGGGTCACCTGAATTTGTGGCGCTGTCCGAGTTACAACTAATGGTAATAAAGGTAAGTAATAAAAAGAGCAGAACAATTAAATTTTTCATAATATGATAAATTTAAATTTATGGGGATTATTTTCTGAAAATTTAGCAATATTTAAATTATTGAAAAATGGCAAAATTTGGTATTATCGTAGTTTTAATAAATGTATGTTTTATTAAGTATTCTGAATTAAATGCATGATTTTAAAACCTGCGAAATTTTGCAATTTTAAGGGTTTTTGAAGTACGGAAATGAGACCAATCAAAGGCTAATTAAGAGCCAATCAAAAGCAAGTTATAAAGAAAAAGTAAATTTGACCGAATTTGAAAAAAGTAACGTGGTATATGCTAAATTGAGTTGACTAAATGGAATAAAATTAGTATTTTTGAGGTTTCCAAATATTTTGTAAATAAAACAATAGATTCGATTGCCAACATTAAATCAATTAGTTCGCAAAGGACGTAAGGATAAGGTCTATAAGAGCAAGGCTCCAGCAATGGATTCATGTCCTCAGAAGCGAGGCGTATGCACGCGTGTGTACACGACCACTCCTAAGAAACCGAATTCTGCGCTAAGAAAAGTAGCAAGGGTACGATTAACGAACGGTATCGAAGTAACCGCTTACATACCGGGCGAGGGTCACAATCTACAGGAACACTCCATAGTATTAATCCGTGGCGGAAGAGTAAAAGACCTTCCGGGCGTTAGGTATCACATCATTCGTGGTGCAATAGATACCGCTGGCGTTGCCAACAGAAAGAAGTCAAGATCAAAATACGGCGCAAAGAGAGTTAAAGAAGCCGCCGCTAAATAAATTTTCTAACATAAAATATCTTTTTTAATGAGAAGAAAAAGAGCAGAGAAGAGGATCAGGATTCCTGATTTTAAGTATAATGATATACTTGTAGGGAGATTCATAAATTCAATCATGCAGGACGGCAAAAAACTTGTCGCCCAGAAAATATTGTATAAAGCTTTTGGGATAATAGAGGAAAAAACAAAAGGAAATCCTCTGGAAGTTTTCAATAAAGCAGTCAACAATGTAATGCCTTCTATTGAGGTTCGTTCACGCAGGGTCGGTGGTTCAAACTACCAGATTCCTACTGAAGTAAGACCTGACAGGAGAATTGCACTGGGGATTAAATGGTTATTAACATATTCAAATGCAAGAAGTGAAAAGACTATGGCTCAGAGACTTGCGAATGAATTAATGGCAGCATCCGTTGGTGAAGGCAGTTCAGTGAAGAAGAAGGAAGACGTTCACAGAATGGCTGAAGCTAATAAGGCGTTTGCACATTTCAGATGGTAAATTATAAACTAGAAGGAGAGGGAAATTTAAAAGATGCCTAGACAGGTACCTTTAGAAAGAACGAGAAACATTGGTATTATGGCGCACATTGACGCCGGTAAGACTACTACTACGGAAAGAATTCTGTATTATACCGGTAAGCTACACCGCATGGGCGAAGTTCATGAGGGCGGCGCTACGATGGACTGGATGGAACAGGAAAAGGAAAGAGGTATTACAATTACGTCTGCTGCAACGACATGCAGCTGGAAAGATCATAGAATTAATATTATTGATACTCCCGGCCACGTTGACTTTACTGCTGAAGTTGAGCGTTCATTAAGAGTGCTTGACGGTGCAGTTGCATTATTTTGTGCAGTCGGCGGTGTAGAGCCTCAGTCAGAGACTGTATGGCGTCAGGCCGATAAATACAATGTACCAAGAATTGCTTTTGTGAACAAGATGGACAGAACCGGAGCGGATTTTTTCCATGCAATCGAAATGATGAAAGACAGGCTTAAGGCAAATGCAGTTCCTATAATGCTGCCCGTAGGTCAGGGTGATATGTTCAAGGGTGTTATAGACCTTGTTACGATGAAGGCAAGGATGTTCAATGAAGATACATTAGGATCAACATTCGAGGATATAGATATACCGACTTCAATGACGACTCTGGCAAAAGAATACAGGCAGAAACTTCTTGAAGCAGTTTCAGATGTTGATGATACATTACTTGAGAAATTCCTCGAGGGTAAAGAAATTACAGAACCGGAAATAATCAGAGTTTTAAGAGAAGCAACATTGCAGGTTAAGATAATACCTGTCCTTTGCGGTTCATCGTTTAAAAATAAGGGCATTCAGAATCTTCTTGATATGATTATCGAGCTGCTTCCGACGCCATTAGATATAAATGAAATATCGGCGCACCATTTTCATAAGGATGATCAGGTAGTAAGAAAAGCTTCTGATGATGAAAAGTTTTCTGCATTAGCATTTAAGATAATGACCGACCCATATGTCGGCAAGTTATGTTTCTTCAGAGTGTACTCAGGAAAAGCCGAAGCGGGAAGTTATATTTATAATTCTGTTTCGGGCAAGAAAGAAAGACTCGGAAGAATTTTACAGATGCATGCGAATCATAGAGAAGATATTAAGGAAGTTTACACCGGTGATATTGCTGCAGCAGTAGGTCTTAAACATACAAAGACAGGCGATACATTATGCACAGAAGATGACCAGATAATTCTTGAGAAAATGACATTCCCAGAACCTGTTATACAGATTGCGATTGAGCCTAAAACGAAGGCAGACCAGGATAAACTCGGAGAATCACTTTCAAAGTTATCAGATGAGGACCCGACATTCAGAGTTAAATCAGATGAAGACACAGGTCAGACTCTTATATCAGGCATGGGTGAACTTCATCTTGAAATTATTGTTGATAGATTAAAAAGAGAGTTTAAGGTTGATGCAAATGTGGGCAAGCCTCAAGTTGCATATAAAGAGACAATCAGAAAGAAAGTTACACAGGAGCATAAGTTTGTTAGACAATCAGGCGGTAAAGGACAGTTCGGACACGTATGGATTGATTTGGAACCAAATGAAAAGGGTAAAGGATTTATATTCGAGAATAAGATTGTAGGCGGTGTTATTCCAAGAGAATACATTCCTGCGGTTGAAAAAGGTATTGAAGAAGCATTAAAGAACGGCGTACTTGCAGGTTATCCTGTTGAAGACGTAAAAGCTACGTTGTTTGACGGTTCATACCATGATGTTGACTCTTCGGAAATGGCGTTTAAGATTGCGGGTTCGATGGCTTTCAAAGAAGCAGCAAGAAAAGCCAATCCCGTATTGCTTGAACCAATCATGGATGTTGAAGTTGTAACACCTGATGATTACATGGGATCTGTTATGGGTGACTTAAGTTCAAGAAGAGGAAGAATTGAAGGACAGAGTCAGAGAAGCGATGCACAGGTTATAAGAGCGATGGTACCATTATCCGAAATGTTCGGATACGCAACTACATTGAGGTCAATGACTCAGGGAAGAGCAATTTACACTATGCAATTCTCTCATTATGATGAAGCACCAAAATCTGTATCTGAAAAGATAATAGAAAATTACACAGGCGCAAGAAGAAAATAGTTCTTTAAATAATATTGGGTCAGTTCTTTTTAAGGAAGAATAAAACTCGTCGATTAGACACGGGAAAGCTCTATAAAACCCGAACACCACTCCGCGGATAGTGTTGGAGGGTTTCCGTCCGCAAGGACAAAGCTGGGTCAGTAGCTCAGTTGGTTAGAGCGCGTGCCTTATAAGCACGAGGTGGGAGGTTCAATTCCTCCCTGACCCACAAGCTTATATAAAAATTTTTATTAACTAATTTAAAATAACTTCTATATAGGAGATTAAGAGAAATGGCAAAAGAAACATATGACGTGTCTAAACCACACGTTAATATCGGAACCATCGGGCACGTTGACCACGGAAAAACCACGTTAACCGCTGCCATCACAATGTGCTTAGCAAGAAAAGGCTCAGCAAAAGTAAGAAAATTTGATGATATTGATAAAGCACCGGAAGAAAAAGCAAGAGGTATCACGATTGCAACTGCTCACGTTGAATATCAGACAGAAAAAAGACACTATGCACACGTTGACTGTCCCGGACACGCTGACTACGTAAAAAACATGATTACAGGTGCTGCACAGATGGACGGCGCCATTCTCGTAGTAGCCGCAACAGACGGTCCTATGCCGCAAACAAGAGAGCACATCCTTCTTGCACGTCAGGTTGGTGTACCAGCGATGGTAGTGTTCCTGAATAAAGTTGATGCTGCAGATCCTGAATTACTTGAACTCGTTGAAATGGAAATCAGAGAATTATTAGTAAAATATGATTTTCCCGGTGACGATATTCCTATCGTCAGAGGTTCAGCATTAAAAGCCATGGAGGCCGGTCTTGATGAATCAATTGGAATAGACGATCCGAGATTCCAGTGCATCTGGGAATTAATGGATGCAGTAGATTCATACATTCCTGAGCCGCCGAGAGAAAACGACAAACCGTTCTTAATGTCGGTTGAAGACGTATTCTCAATCACAGGCCGTGGAACAGTAGCAACAGGCAGAATTGAAAGAGGCAGAGTAAAAGTAGGTGATGAAGTTGAATTGGTAGGACTTGGTGCACACAAGAAAACAGTAGTAACAGGTGCTGAAATGTTCAATAAAATTCTTACAGAAGCAGTAGCGGGTTACAACTGTGGACTTCTATTAAGAGGTGTTGACAAGAAAGAAATCGAAAGAGGAATGGTTCTTGCGAAAACAGGATCAGTAACACCTCACACAGAATTCGAAGCACAGGTTTACGTATTGTCGAAAGAAGAAGGCGGAAGACATACACCGTTTTCAAACAACTACAGACCACAGTTCTATTTCAGAACAACTGACGTAACAGGCGTTGTAACATTACCTGAAGGTGTACAGATGGTTATGCCGGGTGATAACCTTGACGGATTGAAAATAGTTCTGATTGCACCTATCGCGATGGAAGATAAATTAAGATTCGCTATCAGAGAAGGCGGCAGAACAGTAGGTTCAGGCGTTGTAACAAAGATAATCAAATAAGAATATTTTATTTCATGTGAAAGAGCGGACAACCGCTCTTTCAATGTAAAAATACAAAACCATAAAAAATTGGCAACACAAAAAATCAGGATTAAATTAAAATCTTACGACCACAACCTTCTGGACAAGTGGACGGAAAGAATAATAAAGACAATCAAGCAGACTGGTGCTATAGTAAGCGGACCGATACCTTTACCGGTAAAGAAGAACGTTTATACAGTACTCAGATCACCACATGTTGATAAAAAGTCACGTGAACAGTTTGAAACCCGTTCACACAAGAGATTGATTGACATTTTGAATTCTTCCAACAAGACTGTTGATGCATTGACCAAGCTGGATCCTCCGGGTGGTGTTGACATTGAAATAAAGGTGTAAACGTAAGATTTATTAAATAAAACTTAAACGGAAATGTTAGGTATATTAGGAAAAAAAATCGGGATGACAACATTCTTTGAGGAGACCGGTAATGCAGTTCCCTGCACGGTTATCGAGGCTGGTCCTTGCGTTGTGACACAGATAAAGACGAAAGAGAAAGATGGATATGAAGCGGTGAAAGTAGGATTTCAGACGAAGAAGGAAAAGAATGTCAGCAAGCCTCAGAGAAAAGGTTATCAGGATTTAAAAATAGCACCTCCTCGCTACGTGAAAGAGTTAAGGGATTATCCCGTAACTGACTTAAAAGTAGGCGATGAGATAAAAGTAGATTTAGTATTTAAAATCGGCGATAAGGTAAAAGTAACAGGAACATCAAAAGGCAAGGGATTTCAGGGTGTTATGAAAAGACACGGCTTTCATGGCGGTGTGAGAACTCACGGACAAAGTGACAGACAAAGAGCCCCCGGTTCAATCGGTGCATCATCATATCCTTCCAGAGTTTGGAAAGGACAGAGAATGGCAGGAAGAATGGGCGGAGATCAGGTAACTGTACGAAATCTTAAAGTAGTAAAGATAATTCCAGATTCAAACCTTATATTAATAAAAGGCGCTGTACCGGGAGCAAATTCCGGATTAGTTGAAATTTATAAAAATTAACGATGGAACTTAAAGTATTAAAAATAAACGGAACTGACAGCGGTGAAAAAGTCAATCTACCTGATGAAATATTTGGTATTGAACCGAATACTCATTTAATTTATCAGGCAGTAAGAACATATTTATCGAACAGAAGACAGGGCACTCACAAGACCAAAGAAAGAAGCGAAGTCAGAGGCGGCGGCAAGAAACCTTACAGGCAAAAAGGTACCGGTAATGCAAGAAGAGGTACAAACCGTTCACCAGTAATGGTTGGCGGTGGTACGATATTCGGACCGAAACCTCACAGGTATTATTTAGATATTCCGAAGAAGGCAGCAAGGCTTGCGAGAAAAAGCGCTTTAAGCTTAAAAGCAAAAGAAAATGAAATCACTATTGTAGAGGATTTCAATTTTGAAAAGCCGAGAACCAAGGATATGCTTGAAGTTATCAAATCCTTGAAGCTGGACGCGACCAAGACTCTTTTGTTAGTTACTGAAAGAAATGAGAATCTGTATAAGTCAGGCAGAAATCTTCCAAAGTTAAACGTTTTGATTTCGGACCAGGCTGCAACTTATGATTTACTGAATAACAAAATGATTTTGATACAGAAGTCAGCAGTTGAGAAATTATGCAAACCTTTATTATCATAAATTAGAAAAATGAAAAGAATAATAATCAGACCATTAATAACTGAGAAAAATACCGGTTTACAGGAAATAAGAAACCAGTATGCTTTTGAAGTTGGAATAGATGCTAATAAAATAGAAATAGCCGGTGCTGTTGAAAAAAAGTTTAAAGTACGTGTAACGAATGTAAGAACTTTGGTTATGAAGGGTAAGCAGAAATCAGCAATGACTAAAAAAGGCAAATTCTCAGGTTTTAGAGCAGACAGAAAGAAAGCAATAGTTACATTACACAAGGAAGATAAGATAGATTTAATTGGCGGAAATCCGACAGAATAATAATATCAATATTAAAGATATTATAAATTTATGAAAGTTAAATAGGGATTTAGTTTCTTATGAAACTAAGTTCCTATTTTTGTAGTTTAAATAAGTGCAGGTGTATATCTGCAATTTAAAATGATATGAAATTAGGAAAACAATATACAAGCCGCGAAAATCAATCAACCGATATATATCTTAAGGAAATCAGTAAAACGACACCATTAAGCGTTGCTGATGAAATTGACTGCGCAAAAAGAATAAAGAAAGGCGAAAAGAAAGCTTTAGATACACTTGTCAGGGCTAATCTTCGTTTCGTTGTTAGCGTAGCAAAACAATATCAGAATCAGGGTTTATCATTGAATGACCTTATAAATGAAGGTAATCTCGGACTGATTAAAGCCGCAAAGAAATTTGACGAAACAAGAGGTTTCAAATTTATATCTTACGCTGTTTGGTGGATAAGACAGTCTATATTACAGGCATTAGCAGAACAATCAAGAGTTGTAAGGCTGCCGCTTAATATAGTACAGCAAAAGAGCAAGATTTCAAAGACAATCAGCGAGCTTGAGCAGAGCAACGAGCGTGCACCAAATGTTCTTGAGATTGCCGAGAAACTTGATATGAGTATTTATGAAGTTCAGGAAACACTCAAAAATTCAAGCGGGCATGTCTCAATGGATGCTCCGAGCATACATGGTGAAGATACCAAGCTTATAGACATTATGCCTGATAAAGCAGAGAGAATGCCTGATCAGGGATTGTTAAAGGATTCTTTGAGGATAGAAATTGAAAGAGCACTTGACACGCTTTCACAAAGGGAAAAAGAAGTTGTGAAACTGTATTACGGACTCGAGAAAGAGAATCCATTAACGCTGGAAGAAATCGGTGATAAGTACAAGCTGACACGCGAACGTGTTAGGCAGATAAAAGAAAAAGCAATCAGAAGACTAAGGCAGGCTTCAAGAAGCAAGTCACTAAAAGCATATTTAGGGCAATAGTAATTTAAGGATTTAGAAATCATGCCTTCCTGTCAGCGACGGAAGGTATTTTTTATTAGAAAAAATCATTGCTTTTATTGTCCCGAATGAATATATTTGCTAATAGCAATTAAAATTAAAATAAAGGGGAAATAATTATGCCAATTTTTGAATATAAATGCACAGAATGCAACTCGAATTATGATGTATTTCATAAGACAAAGGAGAAAGAAGAAGATATAGTTTGTCCTTCATGTAATTCAAAGAGTCATATTAAAATGATGTCAACCTTTTCATCGGTTATGTCATCCGGTAGTTCTGCCGGATGCGAAGGGGGTTCGTGTGGAATGCCTTCTTACGGAGGTGGATGTGCTAATGGTATGTGCGGCTTGAACTAACTGTAAGATTTTCTATAAAAAGGGTTTGTGGAGTTATTCACAAACCCTTTTTTATTTATAGGACTATTACTATATTTACATATGAAATACATATACCTTCTGATTATTCCTATACTAATATTTCTGTCTTCATGCGACCGGAATAATTTAAAAGAGACCAGCAATTCTTCATCCATAAAAGATACTGTTAATAAAATAACAGATGATACAATTACGATCATTGGTGTGGGTGACATTATGATGGGAACAACGTATCCTTCCTCAGACCTGCCTCCTGACGACGGAAGAGAATTATTTGATGGTGTAAAAGACATACTAAGAAATGCTGATATAACAACAGGTAATTTAGAAGGTCCGTTTCTTAATTCAGGCGGAACACCAAAAGAATGCGAGACCCCAGAAAGGTGCTATTCATTCCGGATGCCGGAAAGATATGCGGAATACTTAAATGATGCAGGATTCGATTATGTTAACCTTGCGAATAATCATGCTTTTGACATGGGCACAAAAGGAAGGGAAACAACATACAGTGTACTTGATGGAAATGGGATACTTTATGCAGGAACCACTGATTTTCCAACTACTATTAAAGAAGTTAAAGGTTTAAAGATTGGTTTTGCAGGATTTGCTCCAAACCGAGGAACAATAAATATAAACAATGAGAGATTAGTTGAAGAAACCATAATAGAATTAAAATCAAAATGCGATATACTTGTTGTAATGTTTCATGGAGGTGCCGAGGGATCGGGAGCTCAGAATGTTTTCAAAAGGAAGGAAATATTTCTTGGCGAAAACAGAGGGGATGTTTATGATTTTGCACACAGGGTAATTGACAATGGTGCAGACATAGTATTTGGACATGGTCCCCACGTATCAAGAGCTGTTGAGATTTATAAGGATAAGTTTATAGCTTACAGTCTCGGAAATTTCTGCACATACGGAAAATTTTCGTTAGCCGGTGTACAGGGGATTGCCCCTCTAATAAAAGTATTTATGAATAAAAACGGGAAGTTTATTAAGGCAGAAATAACTTCAATTAAACAAGTTAAGAGAGGTTTTCCAATAATAGATGAAAATGAGACAGCTTTAAAAACGATTGTAAGACTTACCGAAACAGATTTCGGGAAAAATGCGGTTAGATTTGATGGAAATATGGTTTTCGAATAATCACGAATACGAACGGATAAAATTAAGTTGTTTTAATTCATTTCATATAAAGAATACTATCTTTAAATTGAATATTATTCATTATTCTTCTGAAAAACATATAATATGAGCCAGTTTTTTGCAAAGAAATCGCTTGCAATGATAATGGAGGAAATGAAAGGTGAGAACCGGTTACGCCGTATCCTTGGTCCTCTGGCATTAACGAGTCTTGGTGTAGGAGCGATAATTGGTACGGGAATATTCGTACTAACCGGAATTGTAGCTCACGATAAGACAGGTCCGGCAATAATTGTTTCATTTCTTGTTGCGGGATTGGCCTGTGTATTTGCAGCAATGTGCTATGCTGAATTAGCGTCTATGGTTCCTGTTGCAGGTTCTGCATACACCTATGCATATGCAACAATGGGAGAATTATTTGCCTGGATAATAGGATGGGATCTTGTGCTTGAATATGCAGTAGGAGCAGCATCAGTTGCACATGGGTGGTCACATTATTTTCAGGGTTTCCTTAATATATTTAATATTAAAATCCCTCCATTGCTGGCCCGAGCTCCATTTGATTACAGCCTTGAAACAGGACATCTAATATCAACAGGTTCAATTGTTGACCTGCCTGCAGTATTGATTACACTTATACTTACTGCAATCCTTGTTAAAGGTATTCGTGAAAGTGCAGGATTTAATACGGCAATGGTGATATTAAAAGTAGCAATAGTTTTATTTGTCATTGTTGTGGGTGCATTCTACATTGATACAAACAACTGGGTTAACTTTGCACCTTACGGTTGGGGCGGAGTGAGTGTCTTTGGTAATACAGTATGGGGAATGGTAGGTAATAATGGTGCACCACTGGGAATGATTGCAGGTGCGGCAGTAATATTTTATGCTTATATCGGTTTTGATTCAGTATCAACGCATGCAGAGGAAGCAATAGTTCCAAGCAAGGATGTTCCTAAGGGGATAATTTACTCTCTGGTAATTTGTACGGTATTGTATGTACTGGTAGCTATTGTTTTAACGGGTATGGTACCTCATGACCAGATTAATATCGATGCACCAGTATCAGAAGCATTTCAAAGCATTGGAATAACATGGGCAAATTTCATCATATCACTCGGAGCAATTGCAGGGATAACATCAGTACTACTTGTATTGCTACTTAGTCAACCGAGGATAATGCTTGCAATGGCAAGAGACGGTATGATACCAAAGAGTTTCTTTGGTGCAGTGCATAAAAAATTCAAAACACCTTACAAGACTACAATCTTAACAGGTATTTTCGTAAGTGTATTAACAGGATTCTTACCGCTAAGGATTCTTGCTGAATTAGTCAGTATAGGGACACTCTTTGCATTTACGATTGTATGCGCTGCAGTTCTGATTATGCGGAAAACAAATCCCAAAGCTGATCGTCCATTTAAAGCACCATTCTATCCATTTACACCATTACTGGGTATGTTAATCTGCATCTTATTAATGTTTTCATTACCGCTTGAAAACTGGTGGAGGCTTTTGCTTTGGCTGGGAATAGGGATGGTAATATATTTCGCCTACAGCAGAAGACATAGTATTATGAATCCAAACAACAAGCAATAAAATATGGCAGAAAAACTTTTTCTAATAGATGCAATGGCAATGATTTACAGGGCGTACTTTGCAATGATAGGCCGGCCGTTGAAAGACGGAAAGGGTAATAATGTATCTGCAATTTACGGTTTTGTAAATGCAATGTTAAGAATACTTGATGAAGAAAACCCCGACCATATAGCGGTATGTTTCGATACAGAAAAGCCCACATTCCGTCATAAAGAATTTCCACAATATAAAGCTCAAAGAGCTGAGATTCCTGATGATATGCCCTGGCAGATTAATGAAGTGAAAGATATAGTTAGGCTGTACAACATTCCAATGATTGAACTAGAAGGGTTTGAGGCAGATGATATAATAGGTACGCTTGTGAAGCAAGCAGAAAAGGAAGGTGTGCTTAGCTATATGGTGACACCTGATAAAGATTATATGCAGCTTGTATCTGATAAGAGTTTTATTTATAAGCCAACGAAAACATCAACAGGAAGCAGCGGCGGGATGGAAGTAGTTAGTATTGAAGGCGTAAAAGCAAAGTTTGGAGTCGCACCGGATCAAGTTATAGATATACTTGGACTTATGGGTGATACTGCGGACAATATTCCCGGAGTAAAAGGTGTCGGAGAAAAGACTGCAATCTCTTTGATTCAGGAGTACGGAAGTATAGAGGACTTATATGTCAACATCGAAAAGATAACAAAGCCAAAACTAAAAGAAATTCTTGCCAGAGATAAGGATAATGCATTCCTTGCAAAAAGACTTGTTACTATTAAAACCGATGTCCCATTACATATTAACTTTCATAATCTAACGAGGAAAGAACCTGATAAAGCAGCTCTTTACTCAAGGTTTGAAGAGCTTAACATGAAAACCTTTGCAAGGAAGTACAGTTCCGGACTTAGATTTGGTGAACCTATAGAAGCGATAGAAAAAGCGGAAGATGAATTAGACAATGACCTGACGTTAAAGATTACAATTCAGGGTGAAAAAATAGAGCAGAATGTTCAGGAGATAAAGACGATAAAAGATGTCAAGCATGATTACTATACGATAAAGAATGAAGCATCACTTGACAAACTGGTTAAAAAACTTTTATCAGAGGAGTTAGTATCATTTGATACTGAAACGACAGGGCTTGATTTTAATGATGCGAAACTGGTAGGAATGTCATTTTCATATCAGGAAAACCAAGGATTTTATCTTCCTGTTTTTGGTGAGTATGAAGAAGAGACCATCGATACAGGCAGTTTGTTTTCGTCTAACAAAGTTAGAAAAGAAATCGGTGTAGAAATAAAATCGGCAATCAAAAAGATAAAACCTTTCTTAGAAAGCAAGAAGGTAAAGTTAATTGGACAAAATATTAAGTTCGATTACCTTCTTATGAAAAAGTACGGGGTTGAAATGAACAACATTCATTTTGATACGATGGTAGGTTCTTATGTACTTGATGCATCGGTTGAGCATAACATGGATTCTTTATCTGAGAAGTGGTTGAAATACAGACCTATATCAATAAAGGAATTGATAGGTAAAGGCAAAGATGAAAAAACAATGGATGAGGTTGATGTTGAACTTGTCAGCGAATATGCCTCGGAGGATTCTGATATTACATTACAGCTTTTTCACAGGATTAATTATGAGCTGGCAAAATTAAATCAAACAAAACTATGCGAAGAAATTGAGTTTCCGTTGATAAAGGTACTTGGTGATATGGAGTATGAAGGAATCAGTGTAGATGAAAAAGTACTTAAAATACTGGACAAAGAGCTTCAGAAATACATAAAAGAATACGAAGAAAAGATTTATGCGGAGGCAGGAGAAAAGTTTAATATAAATTCGCCTGCACAACTTGCAAAAATATTAACGGGTAAACTTCATTTAGATCTTTCAAAGAAAACAAAGACGGGTTACTCTACGGATTCAAGCGTGCTGGAAGATTTGCGTTACAAACATCCAATAGCAGAAAGCATACTGGAATACCGAATGATGTCAAAACTGAAATCGACATACATTGACGGACTCCTAAAATCGATAAGTAAAAGAACAGGAAGAGTACATACATCATTCAACCAGATAAGGGCTGCGACGGGCAGGCTTTCGAGCGTTAACCCGAATTTGCAGAATATACCGATAAGAACGGAGGCGGGCAGAAACATAAGGAAAGCATTTGTACCGAAAAATGATGATTACGAATTACTCTCCGCAGATTATTCACAGATAGAACTGAGGGTTATGGCTCATTATTCAGGCGATGAGAACTTTATAAATGCATTTAAGAAAAACAGGGACATTCACACTGAAACCGCAATGCGAGTGTTTAAGCTTAAATCTAAAGACGAGGTTAATCCAAATCGAAGAAGAAAAGCAAAGGAAGTTAATTTTGGGATTATTTACGGAATAGGAGCTTTTGGACTTGCCTCAAGACTGGAAATGAAGAATTCAGAAGCCAAAGAAATTATAGACAGATACTTCACAGAATTTCCGAAAGTATATGAATATCTTGAAAGGACAAGAAAGTTTGCAAGAGACAATGGTTATGTTACAACTCTTATGGGAAGAAGAAGGTATCTACCGCAGATAAACAATAATAACAATGCGGTAAGAAGCGAAGCAGAAAGAATGGCGATTAACATGCCGATTCAGGGGACGGCAGCAGATATGATAAAAATTGCAATGATTGAAATACATAAGATATTTAAGGAGAAAAAGTTTAAGTCTAAGATGCTTCTACAGGTACATGATGAACTTGTATTTGAGGTATATAAACCTGAACTTGAGGAGATTAAGAAAATCGTTTTGAGAGAAATGAAAAACACAATAAAGTTAGATGTTCCGGTAGAAGTGGAAATTGGAGTTGGAAAGAATTGGTATGAAGCACACTAATTTGAATAATTCAAACATCAATGCTGAAAATTAATTCAATATACATTGAGTGTTATGTTGCAAGAAAGTGTAAAGATAGATATAAGTTTTTGCTGCTTAAAAGAGTGGAAGGCGAAAAGCTGTATCCGGGGATATGGCAGATAGTCACTGGCAAAATCGAAAAGAGTGAAAAGGCATTTGAAACAGCTGTAAGAGAGGTAAACGAAGAAGCAGGACTTACTCCCACTAAGCTATTTGTTTTACCTCACACAACGACATTTTATTCGGTAAAGACTGATTCCATTAGTCTTGTTCCGCTATTTGTTTGTTTAGTTAAAGATAAGAGGGTTGTGCTTTCAAATGAGCATAGTGAATATAAATGGTTAAATGCAGACAAAGCATCACAAAAGTTATACTTTAAAAGTCAGAAAGAAAATATTAAATTTGTAGAACAAAATTTAAGAACCAAAGAGAGACAAAAAACATTTACAGAAATTAAAATTAAGTTATGATAATAGTTACCGGAGGGGCAGGATTTATAGGGAGTGCACTGGTTTGGGCACTCAATAAAAAAGGACATGAAGATGTCATTATTGTCGATCATTTTGGAGTAAACGAAAAATTTAAGAACCTTATATCTTTGAAGTACCTTGATGTGTTTGACAAGGATGATTTCGGACAGATGGTTCATGACGGATTCCTCAAAAAGAACAAGGTTGAGACATTATATCATTTAGGCGCCTGCAGTTCCACAACGCAGCTGGATATGAACTTTTTGTTAAGGAACAACTTTGAATACACTAAATTTCTTTGCGGACATTCATTAGAAAATAATATAAGATTTGTTTACGCTTCATCTGCTGCAACATACGGAGATGGTGCACTAGGATATGATGATGAAGAAGACAAAATGGATACATTAAGACCTCTTAATCCTTATGGGTATTCCAAACATATGTTTGACCAATGGGCAAGAAGAGAAGGATATCTGGATAAGATAGCAGGGCTGAAATACTTTAATGTATTTGGACCGAATGAATATCACAAGGGAGATATGCAAAGTATAGTAAGCAAGGCTTACAAGCAGGTTAAGGAAACTGGAAAGATAAGATTGTTTAAGTCAGATTCAAAAGAATACGGTGACGGTGAGCAGAAACGCGATTTTATATATGTAAAAGATGCAGTTGACATGACGATATTCTTTGGTGAGAATAAAATTATTAACGGCATATATAATATCGGAACAGGACAGGCAAATACATTTAATTCGTTTGTTAAGCCGATATTTAAGGCACTGAATGTTAGTGAAAATATTGAGTACTTTGATATGCCGGAAGTATTAAAGGGTCGATATCAGGATTACACAAAGGCAAACATGAAAAAGATTAGAAATGCAGGATACAGCGGAAAGTTTCACAAGCTTGAAGATGCGGTTATTGATTATGTGCAGAACTATCTTGACACAGATTTCCCTTATTTGAGCTGAAAGTTTGTTCCAAAATACTTTAAAAGGAATTTGTTGGGGTTATTTAAGAACAAAAAGGAAGATTTTAATTTGAAATTTTAATATAATTATATGAAAAAGTTAATTTCCCTATTTTCGTTTACACTATTAGTTCTATTAGCAGTTAATGCTTCATTCGCACAGAACCTGCCACATTACATGACAGATGAGGAACAAAAGATTTATAAGAACTATACGGCTCCCGGATTTGGTACAGAAGAAACAAATCCTCCTTATTCTCCTGTAAGAACTACGGCTGAATGGGAAGAGGTTCAGGCAATTATGGTAACATGGACATCATACATATCGATACTTGCTCAGATAGTAAACTATGTTCAAGATGAATGCATTTGCGTGATTGTATGTTCCGATTCGAATTCTGTAAAAAGCTCATTGACGTCTTATGGAGTTCCGCTAGTTAATCTTCGGTTTCTAATAAGGTCATTTAATTCAGTCTGGTGTCGAGATTATGGTCAGTGGAATGCATATACAAGCGAAATTGATTCATTAAAGATGGTTGACTGGGTTTACAACCGTCCGAGACCGCTTGATGACCAGATACCTGTTTATATAGCACAGTTGTATAATACTCCGCTTCATCAGGCAATAGCATCTCCGTATGACTTTACTGCTACAGGCGGCAACTTTATGGTGGACGGGCACGGGACTGGATTCTCATCGAAACTAATAATGAATGAGAATCCCGGAAAGACAGAAGCACAGATTGATACGATAGCAAAGAAATATATGGGATTAAGCAGGTATGTTAAGATGAATACTTTGCCTTATGACGGAATACATCACATTGATATGCACATGAAACTACTGGATGAAGAAACTTTGCTTGTTGGTCAGTATCCTAACGGAGTAGCAGACGGTCCGCAGATAGAGTACAACCTGAATTATGTTTTAACAAACTTCCAAACTTGTTTTGGCAATCCTTATAAGGTAGTGAGAATACCAATGCCACCGAGTTCGTCAGGACAATACCCACCAAATTCAAGTTACTTTACATATACTAACTCTTTGATTGTGAATAAAACAGTCATAGTACCAATATACGGATTTTCACTGGATACGGCTGCCTTGAGGATATACAGAGAAGCGATGCCGGGATACAGAATAGTTGGAATAAACTGCAGCGGAATGATTTCGGCAAGCGGTGCGGTGCACTGTATTACAAAAGAGATAGGAGTCTTTGACCCGTTGTTTATTTCACATTCAGGATTACGAAACACAAGCAATACTACAACGCCTTATGAAGTAAAAGCAAGCATAAAGTCGAAAGCAGGAATACAAAGTGCAAAATTGTACTGGAGAACAGACACTACTATTGCATACTCCGAATTAAGCATGACTAATGCTGCGGATACATTCAAAGCTTATATACCAGCACAACCTTTGAATAAAACAGTTTACTACTACATAGCAGCTACATCGAATAACAGTAAAAGTGTTACAAAACCGTTTACTGCACCCTCAGGATACTTTAAGTACATGGTAACGACTCCCACTGCTATAAATAACGGAACTGAGAATGCAGGACAGTATAAATTATATCAGAATTATCCAAATCCTTTTAACCCTGTGACAAAGATAAAGTTCGAGATATCAAAATCCGGTTATACAGCATTAGTGATATATGATGTGATGGGTCGTGAAGTTGCGAGATTATACGACCAGAAATCGGAAGCGGGGGTTTTTGAGGTAGAGTTTAACGCATCAAGTTTATCGAGCGGAATATATTTCTATAGGATAACATCTGGAGGATTCTCAGAGACAAAGAAATTAATGCTAATAAAATAAACAGTTAAATAACAGATATATTATAAATTTTAAAAATAAAACAATGAAGAAACTTATTTACTCATTACTTATTGTATTAACGGTACTTGCAAATATTAATGCTCAGCCAACACGCAAGGTTTTATTTGAAGAAGGAACTAATGCATCTTGCGGACCATGTGCAGCAAGCAATCCAATTCTGATAGCTTGGCTTCAAAATCATCAGGCACAGGCAATATCGATAATGTATCATGCCTCCTGGCCCGGAGTTGATCCAATGTATCAGGCAAATCCTACACAGAGTACTGAAAGAATTCAGTATAACAACATATCGGCAGTTCCAACATGCAATGTTGACGGCATTATTTATGACATCTGGCCTTTTACGAATGCCGCTTTTGATAATGCATACAATACAAGACTTGCAGTTACGCCTCCACTTTCAATAGATGTTATTGATCAAAGGATAGCCGGTGATTCGATTAAATCGACTATTACACTTGTTGTAAACACAAATTTGTCTGCAGGAACATATAGACTTAGAGTTATGGCTGTTGAGAAACTGATAACATATTCTACTCCTCCGGGCTCGAACGGAGAAACAGTATTCCATACAGTTTTTAGAAGAGCTTATCCGAATACGACAGGTGTAGATTGTCCGACAACGGCAGGTACTTATAATTACACGTACACATACAAGCGCGAAGCAGCCTGGCAGGATACAAGCATTGCAACTGTAGTGTTTGTTCAGAATGATGTGAATAAAGAAGTACTTAATTCGAACAAAGGTATGTTTATACCGACAGGAATTAATAATCTTTCGAGTGAAATACCCGGCAAATACAGTCTTGAGCAGAATTATCCAAATCCGTTTAATCCTTCAACAAGAATAAGATTTGCTTTGCCGAAATCAGGATTTACGACTTTAAAAGTTTATGATGCATTAGGCAAGGAGGTTTCATTACTCGTAAATAGTAAACTTGAATCGGGAAGTTATGAATTTCATTATAATGCGGCAGCTTTATCTAGCGGAATTTACTTCTACAAACTTATTTCAGGAGACTATTCCGAAGTAAAGAGAATGTCATTAGTAAAGTGAGAATTAATTTTACTACTGACATATTATTTTAAAATTTAAGACGAGTAATATTAAAAATAAATGAATAATGAAAACAGAATATAAAAAGCAGCTACAAAAACTTATCGATTTGGGACTCACCGAACGGGAAGCAAAGGTTTATGTTACACTCCTTTCTAAGAAAGGTTTTACCACACTGGAACTTCAGAATTCAGTAGATATACCACGGACAAAAATTTATGAAGTTTTACAACGTATGTTAGCAAGAGGAATCTGTTCAGAGAGAGGAATCGGGAAAGTTAAGTACTATGAAGCAGTTGAACCAAAAGTTGCTTTCAAAAGAATAATTAATGAGTATCAAGAAAACTGCATTACAGAACTGAACAATAGAAAGTCACTTGCTGAAAATGTAACTGGATTATTAACACCTTTATTTGAAGAAAATAAAGATATATCATACAACCTTGATTTTGTAGAAGTATTCAAAGATACAGAACAGATCCAAAGAAAATACCTGCAATCTCTGAAAGAAACAAAAATAAGTCATTATACATTTAACAAAGGGCCATACGTTTGTGATACATCTTCAAGGTTAACAGAGCAAATAAAAGAAGAGGGAAGACTATTAAAGAGAGGGGTTCTTTGCAAGAATATATTCGAACAAGATGAGCTATTTGAGAATGAATGGCTGCTAAATTACGTGAAGAAGCAATCAAAACTTGGTCAGCTTTCGGTTGCGGTAAATGCACTACCTATAAAGATGATGGTATTTGACGAGCATAAAGTCTTTTTCCCATTGCTTAAACCGTCGTATGAGTCTAGTATTATTAATATGATATTTATAGAACATAAAGAGTTAGCAAAAGCCTGTATAATGCTTTTCAATTTTATCTGGGTACAGGGTCAACAAATAAAATAGATAATTCTTGTTTTGTTACCCTATTAAGGTGTAAATATTTAACTTGATATTGAATAAATAATCTGCTAATTTTACTTTAGTTAAATCTTTAAATATTTCTGTGTTGTATTGTTAATTAAATTATTTTAAATTTGATAAATTGTCCATTAATCTTTTAAATATATTATTATGAAAAAAATTACTTTTCAATTTTTTGTTTTAGCAGTATTTGTTGTCCTAAGCACGGCTGTATTTTCGCAGACAACAACACGCACAGTTTTCTTTGAAGGCTTTACAAGTTCAACTTGTGCGCCTTGTGCATCTCAAAATCCCTATATGGCAGGTTATTTAGCTACTAAGGGTGATTCAATCATTTCAGTTAAGTATCATGTAGGATGGCCTTCACCAGGTAATGACCCGATGTACCTGCATAACACAGTTCAGAATTATGACAGGAGATATTACTACGGCGTAAATTCAGTACCTTATACAAAAATTGAAGGAATGTATTTTACACAATCCTATTCTAATTATGGAACTTTGGATTATTATTTTAATTACAGACTTTCGGTTCCGACACCTGTTGCAATTTCCGTGGTCAATCACCTAATACCGGGAGATTCGATAAGAGCAACGATAACTGTAACAAATCTTTCAGAATTACCGGCAGGAAATTATTATTTAAGAGCTATGGCTTTAGAGAATAGAATTACTTATTCTACTCCTCCGGGCTCTAATGGTGAAACAATTTTCCCGCATGTATTCAGAGCATCCTATCCAACAAGCCAGGGAACATCGCATCCAATAGCTGCAGGAACTTATACATATATTATTACATACAAATTAAATTCTGCATGGGTGACTGATAATATGCACACAATAGCTTTTGTACAGGAAGATAATACGAAAGAAATTTATAATGTTGCAGGAATATATTCACCACCTACAGCAATTGCTCCGATTTCAACTGAAATACCAAAGGGATTTTCTGTTTCACAGAATTATCCGAATCCGTTCAATCCAAAAACAACGGTTGAATTTTCATTACCGAAAGAAGATTATACATCTTTGAAAGTATTTAATTCATTAGGAAAAGAAGTCGGTACTTATCATTCCGGTATGACAAAAGCAGGCAAGTATAGAATAGTGATTGATGCTTCAGAATGGACTTCAGGATTGTATTTTTATCAGATACGGTCAGGTTCATTTTCAGAGACAAAACGTATGATGCTGGTCAAATAACGTCAGATTTAATAGATTTTTATTAAGGGGGTGCACAGAAATGTGTACCCCCTTTTTAATTGTACGATATTCTATAAACTGATGCTCAAAACTAGTAAAAGGGGGATTTTAGCGTATTTTTGAGGTTTTACCATATCGCAGGCATATCGCAGGCATATCGCAGGCATATCGCAGGCATATCGCAGGCATAAAGAAAAAAATGACTTTTGGGAATAAAAGACTGATATTTGGGAGATTAAGGATTTTGGGATATTTAAAAAGTTATCAACGAGGGTTCACGGGTAAAAGGATAGATTTTGGCAGTAAATAGAAAGCATGGATTGATGACGAGAAAAATTGAATTTGGTTAAAATTAAGTGATTTTTCACTCGAAAAAGGTGATGAAATTTCGTACATTTAACGTTAGCCCTTGTAGCTCAGGTGGATAGAGCAGCAGTTTCCTAAACTGCGTGTCGGATGTTCGAGTCATCCCAAGGGCACAGGTATATGAAAAATAAGAAAAAGACTGCTATAATAACGGGATCGGTAAAGCGATTGGGCAGAGAAATTGCTTTAAGACTTGCAGAACTGGATTTTAATGTAGTTCTTAATTACTTTAATTCGAGTGATGAAGAAGCTGAGAAGACATTAAATGAGGTAAAAGAAAAAGGGGCGGATGCGATTTGCGTGAAAGCTGACCTTAAAAAAGTTGAAGATATAAAGAAATTATTTGCCAAGACAGAAGAGAAGTACGGAAGACTTGATTTACTTGTTAACAATGCAGCAATATTTGAGAGAAAAGATTTCTTGGAGGTTACGGAAGAGGACTTTGATAATTTTATAAGCATGAACTTGAAGAATGCTTTTTTCTGTACACAAGAAGCGGCAAGAATGATGATGACTAACGAAGATAGTCCATGCAGTATAATAAATATTTCATCGCTCGGGGGTATTGAGAACTGGAAAATGGCGATTCCATATTCGGTTGCGAAGGCAGGGTTGATAAAATTAACAAAACTAACGGCGAAAAGGCTTGCTCCTCAAATACTCGTTAATTCAATAGCACCTGGAACGATATGGATAGAAGGGGATAAAAATACAACAGTGATAAAATCAGAAGAAGCGATGTATCCGATGAAGAGATTCGGGAAAGCAGAAGATTTAAATTCAATTATAGAATATTTAGCAGTAAAAAATAAATGGACAACCGGAAATGTATTTGTGGTTGACGGAGGAAAAAGTTTGTAATGACTAAACATGTAAAGAAATCACCAAAGGCATACAAGAATCAGTCGTTCCTGAATTCGCCTTCAGGCAGGAGTATCCGGCTGCTATCAGAATACCTTGAGCCTTATTCAAGATTGAAAGCAAGTGATATAAAAGACACTGTCGTATTTTTTGGTTCAGCAAGAACATTACCTGAAGATGCAGCCAGAAGAAATTTAAAAGAAGCAAAGGCGAAGCTTTCTTCAGTGAAGAAACCTGGTAAGAAAATTCTTAATGACATAAAGAGAGCTGAAGTTGATTTTGAGATGTCAAAGTACTACACTGAAACAGAAGAGCTTGCATACAGAATGACAAAATGGTCAAAAGGTCTGGGAAAAGGGAACAAATTTGTTATAACTTCAGGGGGCGGTCCGGGGATTATGGAGGCGGCAAACAGAGGTGCAAAAAGAGCAAAAGGGCTGTCGATTGGTTTTAATATATCGCTTCCGTTTGAACAGTATCCTAATTCATACATTGACAAACATCTAAACTTTGAGTTTCATTACTTTTTTATGAGGAAATTCTGGTTTGCTTATCTTGCAAAGGCGCTTGTGATAATGCCCGGAGGATACGGCACGCTTGACGAACTGATGGAAATATTAACGCTTGTACAAACGTTGAAGTTGAGCAAGAAAATGACAATAGTAGTTTACGGAGAAGAATTCTGGAGAAAGGTTATTAATTTTGAAGAGATGGCGAGGACACGAATGATATCACCCGAAGATTTGAATTTATTCAAGTTTGTGAACAGCGTTGATGAGGCGTTCACTTATCTTAAGAAAGAATTAATTAAAAACTACGTAAAAATAGTGATATGATGATAAGCATGACCGGATACGGCAAAGCCGAAGATTTAAGAAATGGGCTGCGATACACTGTAGAGGTAAGGACCGTAAACAGCCGATATATGGAAGTGATGCTGAAATGCCCTAAACACATCTACACGAAGGAATATGAAATCCGCGAAATAGTTAAGCAAAAAATATCCCGTGGAAAAGTCAGCATATTAATAGGAGTTGATGCACAGGAAAGCAAAGGTGTTTCAGATGTAATGCTGGATGAAGAAAATCTTAAGTCACAGATTGCAATATTAAAGACAATAAAGAAGAAATCCGGTTCGAAGGAAAAGATAAAGCTTGAGCATATACTTTCGCTATCGGATTATTTTCTAAGGGAAAATGACAATGCCGTTGATGAAGATGAGTTTAAGTTTGTAACTGAGCTTATCGGTAAAGCTGTTGATGACCTTTACATGATGAAAAACAAGGAGGGTGCATTTTTAGAGAAGGATATTATTGAAAGGATTAACGTTATAGACAGTGAATCCAAGATAATAGCAGGACTGGGAAAAGAAAGGATAGCAGAAGCAAAGAGAGTATTTAACGAAAAGTTGAACTATTACCTGAATGACAGAAATGTAATTGACGAAAAACGACTGGAGTTTGAACTTGCTTTGCTCACGGAAAGAATGGATATTACGGAAGAATGCGTAAGGCTTAACAGTCATCTTGAGTTTTTCAGGGATAGCGTAAATTCAAAAGAGAATGCGGGCAGAAGGCTGAATTTCCTTTTACAGGAAATGAACAGGGAAATAAACACAATTGCTTCCAAAGCGTCGGACGCATTGATATCGCAGAAAGTATCGCTGCTTAAAGAAGAGCTTGAGAAGATACGTGAACAAATACAAAATGTAGAGTAACTATGCTTTATGTATTCTCAGCGCCGTCGGGCAGCGGCAAGACGACAATCGTAAAAGAAGTACGGAAAGAGTTTCCTGATCTGATGTTTTCAATATCAGCAACAACAAGGAAGAAAAGGGAAAACGAAACCGATAAGAAGGATTATTTCTTTATCAGCAAAGAAGAGTTTGAGAAGAAGATTAAGAATGATGAGTTCGTTGAATATGAACTGATATACGACAACAATTATTACGGTACGCTGAAGAGCGAGGTTGACAAATGCATTGATGCGGGTAAGTCGATGGTTTTTGACATGGACGTTAAGGGAGCACTTTCGATAAAGAGAATTTATAAAGACAAGGCACTGTTAATATTCGTAAATCCGCCTGATAAAAACACAATAATTGAAAGACTGATAAATCGTGGTACGGAGAGTGATGAATATCTTAAGAAAAGAATTGCAAGGATAGATTTTGAAATGACATTGAAAGACCAGTTTGATGTAGTGCTGAATAATTTCGATCTCAGGACTGCAGTAGAAGAAGCAAAAAATATTATTATAAACATAAAGGATTAAAAAATGGCAATCACAACAGTTGATTTAGACAAATTCGAACAAAGTGCCGAGAACATTTACGAAGCAACAGTAATAGCTTCGAAAAGGGCGAGACAGATAAATGACGAGACAAGAATAGAAACATTTCAGAGACTTGAGCCAGTGCTGATGAAAGAAACTGATGAAGACTCAGGAACTAATCAGGATAAGCTTAACTTATCGCTGGAGTTTGAAAAGAGAATTAAACCAACGATTCAGGCAATAGACGAATTAACAGAAGACAAATTAAGTTTCAGGTACAAAGGTCTTAAATAAGATTTTGATTTGAAAAGTGTTAAAGGGGAAGAAAATAATTGTCGGCATTAGTGCAGGAATAGCCGCTTATAAGATATGCAATCTTGTGCGGCTCATTGTAAAAGCAGGTGCGGAGGTACGGGTTATAATGACACCATCGGCAGTAAATTTAGTTTCACCTTTAACGCTTTCTGTTTTATCAAGAAATCCTGTTATCATAAACATGTTTCCGGAAGGGGAAATGTCGAAGGCAGAGACTGTTAATGCAGGCACGTGGCATATTACTAACGGAATCTGGGCAGACATGTTTGTTCTTGCACCCGCAACTGCAAACACAATGGCAAAGATAAATGCGGGAATCTCAGATAATTTTTTACTTTCCTCAATACTTGCTGCAAGGTGTGCCGTAATTTTAGTACCCACGATGGACGAGGACATGTATAACAATAAAGCAACTCAAAGAAATATTAATTCACTAAAGAAAGACGGTTACAAAATACTTGAACCTCTTACGGGCGAGCTTGCGAGCGGGATATACGGAATTGGCAAGATGCCTGAACCAGAGGAAATATTTGAGTTTGTTGAAGAGCAGTTTTATGAAAAGGATTTAAAAGGAAAGAAAATAATCATAACTGCCGGACCGACACGCCAGCCGATTGATGCTGTAAGGTATCTGTCGAATTACTCATCCGGAAAGATGGGTTTTGAAATTGCGAGAGCTGCTTATTTGAGGGGAGCTGAAGCGATACTGATTACAGGACCTTCAGCATTGCAGCATAGGAAAGGCGTTACAAGGATTGATGTAGAGACAGGTGATGAGATGCTTGATGCCGTGAAGAAAAACATGAAGGGGATTACAGCGGCGATTATGTCCGCTGCAGTCAGTGATTTTAAGCCGAAGACAGTGAGAGAGAATAAGATGAAGAAAGAAGAGACAGGAAAAGAGTTTAATCTTGAGCTTGTGAAGACAACGGACATTCTCGGTTATCTTGGAAAGAATAAAAAAGGATTTAAACTTGTAGGGTTTGCACTTGAGACGGATAACGGTATTGAGAATGCCAAGAAGAAGATGAAGAACAAAAATCTTGATATGATAGTGCTGAACAATCCTAATGTTGAGGGAGCCGGATTTGGTACAGATACGAATGTTGCGACGTTGATTGATAAAGCTGCAGTGAAAGTGCTTGAGAAGATGACGAAGTTTGAGTTGGCTAATGAGATACTGGATGGATTGTTTTTGGGAAAGAAAGCTAAGTAGTTGTGAATTTTTTACCACAGAGCGCACAGAGCACACAAAGGTAAATTAATATTTTAAAAAGATGTTTGACCGTTCGCCACGGAGTTTGTCTCATAACTTAAATTTACAATAAAGCAAATAAAAAACATTGAAAACGGGGTTA
>Ga0172380_10001539_pt1 | contig 39305 bp, 33 predicted proteins | sample Leawe162metaG_FD_119747 | JGI IMG/M metagenome (GOLD analysis project Ga0172380, IMG submission 119747) | Leachate microbial communities from a municipal landfill in Southern Ontario, Canada - Leachate well 162 metaG | ecosystem: Engineered > Solid waste > Landfill > Unclassified | place...
TCACTGTATTTCTGCAAAGTTTCAAAATCAATTCTTGGTCTGTAGTAAAAGCCTTCTATATGTCCTATAGTAGAAAGCTTCATCAAATTTTTGTAACCGATATTATTCTTTGCGAGCAGAACCAAGTGATTATAATGCTTCTTCTTTACTCCGTAATCCGGTTCATCACCTTTTCGGTCGAAGCGGGTACCGTCAATCACAATGTAAGCTTCCATGCCAATAATCGGCTTGATGCCTTCTTTAGTAGCTTTCTTGTAAAATTCGGAAACGCCGAACATAACACCATGGTCTGTTAGAGCAACAGCATGCATGTCGTGCTTCTTTGCGGCAAGCACAAGCGATTCCACACTACAGGCCGCATCTTGCAAACTGTAATGTGAGTGATTATGTAAGTGTATAAAATCTGAAGCCATAGTCTTAAAATAAATTGAAAGTTGCGAATTGAGAGTTGAGAATTATTTTAATTCGCCATTCTCAATTCTAAATTATTTTGTTCCAGTGTGGCCAAAGCCGCCTTCGCCGCGCCGGCTGGAATTTAAATCTTCTGTTATTTTCAAATCTGCTAAATAAACTTTAGATAAAACCATCTGAGCAATTCTATCACCACGCTTAATTACAAAATCTTCTTCTCCAAAGTTGAAAAGAATTACTTTTATTTCGCCGCGGTAATCTGAATCTATAGTTCCGGGAGAGTTAAGAACGCCAACTCCATTCTTAGCGGCTATTCCGCTTCTTGGACGAACTTGTATTTCGTAGCCCAAAGGAATTTCCACGCGCAGATTTGTCGGAATAAGTGAAACTCTTCCTTTTGGAATTATTGTTTCGGTTTCTACTGCGGCACGTACATCAAAACCGCTGCTTCCTTCCGTTGCATATTCCGGAAGTGGTATATCTACAAAATTTTCTGATATACGTTGAATTCTAATCTCTATTTTTTCCATGACTCTTAATGAAGTGTTTAGAACAAAGATATGAACAAAAAATAATTTTCAATTCTTGATTTTAAAGAAACAACTTTTGTAAAAAGATTTTTATTTAACGCGGAGAAGAAGTTTAGTCATTTTAATTAATTCATCTTTCTTTATAACTTGAAGTGCAAACAGTGCGCTTATAAATCCAACAAGGATGATAAGTTTGTAAATTAAAGTTAATCCAATACTATAATAGATGTAGTAATAAATTCCAGTAGTCGCAAATAGAAGAAGGATGATTCTTGCAATTTTTGCAAACTCATATTCGATCTTGTAGAATTTTTGCGAGAAGTAGAACAACCCATAAGCCATAACGATGTAGGATGCGAGAGTTGCTACTGCTGCGCCCATAATTCCCCAAACCGGAATCAGCAATAAGTTAGCAAAAACATTTACAATAGCGCCGGCACCGGTAACAATTGGAAAATATTTTGTTTTCTCTTCAATATAAATACCTGCTTGAAAATTGTAGTAAATTCCATTGAATAAATAACCGAGCAGAATAATTGGAACGATTACTAATCCGTCTTGGTAGCGTTCTTGATAGATTGAAATACCAAATAGTTTCATCTTCATTACATCATCAATGAATAAAGAAATTACTACCCAGAGCAGACTTGTAAAAAGAAGAAACAATGTTAAAACTTTCGAGAATATTTCCTTAGCGTTTTTCTCTTTAGCATTCGTAAGGAAAAAAGGCTGCCACGCAAACTGGAACATCATCACAACAAGCATCATCAACGTACCCAGCTTGTATGAAGCCGAAAACACACCAAGCGTTTCGTAATCAGTTAGTTTTTCAACCATTGGTCTGTTAATTACTTGTACAATAGTTGCCGATAAGCTTGCAGGCAAATATGGTACGCCAAACAAAAACATTTTGCGTAAATACTCTTTATCAATTTTTAAGACAAGGTTTTTAATAATATCCGGATAAAGTAGAACGAGGTTCATTAAGGATGCAATCAAATTTGCGATGAAAATTGATTCCATTCCCCATTTCAATTGGATAAAGAATAACAAATTCAAAAGAAGATTTACAACAATGTTTATTAAACGAATTAGAGCAAATTTTTTCGATTTCCTTTCTAAACGAAGATAGGCGAATGGAATTATGGTAACCGTATCAAGTATCAGAATTAAAATTAGATAAAAGAAGAATCTGTTGAATCTTTCTGGATCAACAGCAAAATACTTCTTAGGAATATCTAAATAACTCATGAATGAATCTTGCAGAAAATAGAGGAACACTGATAAAATAGCAGTAGTAACAATAACTGCTATGAATGCGGTTGAGAACACTTTCTTTTTAGTTTCGCCGGAATTGAGGGAAGCATACTTCATAAATGCGGCATCCATTCCATAAATAAAAATTACGTTCAAGAACGCTATAGCGGCGTAATAGTTATTATAGATTCCCATTTCACCTTTATCTGGTAAAACGTGAGTATAGAAAGGAGTTAGAATAAAACCGAAAAATCTTCCGAGGATTGTGCTTATTCCATAAATCGCAGTGTCTTTTGTAAGCTGCTTAATCTTATCTAACATCTATAAAATCCAGCCAAAATTACTCTTGGCAATATTACTTCGTTTCAAAATATCTAGCTAAAGCATCCATATATACTTTAGGCGGACGAACTGCTTTTTTAGTGTCTTCCCGCATAAAAACGTGCGTAGTAAATCCTTCTGCCACGACTTCACCGGTTTCTTTTTTCTTGACTATGTATTCTACTTTTGGTCTTGCGGTGTAAAGCTCTTTTACCGTTGCGTGAATCTCGAGAAGATCATCATAAGTGGCCGGTGTTAAATACTTAACTCCAGCCTCAATTAATGGAAGTTGATAGCCTTGACTTTCAATTTCTCTGTAAGGAAATCCGATTGATCTAAAGAGTTCCGATCTTCCTACTTCAAAGTATTCAAGATATTTTCCATTGTAAACAAATTGCATTTTGTCCGTATCTGCATAACGAACACGAATCTCGGCTACATTAGTAATCATTGATCTATAAGAAGTTTAATGGATGAACAACAAAAGTAATTTTCACAAAGTAAAGTTTACGAAACTATTCTTCGTAAACTCCAATCTTGCCAAATTTTTCTAAACGATTAGAAACAAGTTTGTCCGGCTTAATTTTTAACAACGCAGCTAATTCTTCTTTCAGAGCTGCTTTCAAAGTAACTGCTATTTGATGATGGTCTTTATGAGCGCCGCCAAGTGGTTCCGGAATAATTCTATCAATAATTCCTTGTTCCAGTAGATCTTCAGCAGTCAGTTTTAGTGCTTCCGCAGCTTGTTCTTTGTACTCCCAGCTGCGCCATAAAATACTTGAACAAGATTCGGGACTGATTACAGAATACCATGTATTCTGCAACATTAAAATTCTATCGCCAACTCCAAGTCCAAGTGCGCCTCCGCTTGCACCTTCACCTATAATTACAACAACAATAGGAACGCGCAGACGGCTCATCTCTAAAAGATTTCTAGCAATAGCTTCCGCTTGCCCACGTTCTTCTGCTTCTAAGCCGGGATATGCGCCCGGTGTATCCAACATTGTGATTACCGGAATTTTAAATTTCTCAGCAAGTTTCATTAAACGTAAAGCTTTGCGGTAGCCTTCCGGATTCGGCATTCCGAAATTTCTGTAAACATTTGATTTTGTATCGCGTCCTTTTTGATGACCAATGATCATAACTGTCTGATCATCAATCTTTGCAAGCCCGGCAACAATCGCATGATCATCTTTGAAAGTTCTGTCGCCATGTAGCTCGATAAATCCTTCAGTAATCATGTAGATATAATCAAGAGTATAAGGACGCTCGGGATGACGGGCAAGCTGAACTCTTTGCCAGCGAGTGAGGTTACTGTAAATACTCTTTTTTAATTCAAGAATTTTTTCTTCGAGAGTTTTTATTTCTCTTGAAATGTCCAAAGCAGTTTCGTGCTTACGCATTTCTTCAATTTTATTTTCGAGATCGATAATTGGTTTTTCGAAATCGAGAACGTTTTTTGCCATCTTTACTCCGTCCTAAAAAACATTTTTGAAAATGTCTTACCAAGAATTTCCAGATCCAGCCAAAAATTTTGATTTCTCGCGTAAAAAATATCCATCTTTTTCATTTCCTCGGTATCGGTTTGGTGTAAGTTTTCTATAAACCAAAATCCGGTTAAACCGACTTTGCCAACATACAATCCATCATGGTAAGAAGAAGTTCTAGGGCCGATAAAAGATTTGCTTCCAACACACACTTGCGGAATGCCGAGTACGAACTGAGTAAAATTGCCCTTTCGTGATGTGAACTTCCGGAACAAATATATAAACGGATAAACCAAAAACAAAGTTAAGACTCCGGCTATAAGATCGAAGAGTCTTTTTGTAATTCTGCTGCTCAAAGTTGAAACATTATAATTTACTTTCAATAAAGACATGTCGTCAAGCATCGTCATAGAAGACTTGCCGACTAGATAATCCATCTCTTTGCCAACCACAAGAAACTCAACATTCAAACCTTGACATTGTGATACAACAGAAAACATTTGATTGAAAGGCAAATCATCCGAGGAGAAAATAACTTTCTCAATTCTTTCTTCTTCAATTATCTTTTTGATGTTTTCGGTTGAGCCCAAGAATTTATGAGAGCCAACTTTTTCGCTAATCGTTCTTCTCGTTAGTCCGATGAAGCCAATCACTTGATATAGCTTCATTACGTTCGATTTTAATTTAGTCGCAACTTCTTCAACATGGTTTTCGCTGCCTACAATTAATGTTCTGGATTTTCTTGTGTCTGCAGCTATTCCAACTCTGAAAATTATTTTAGATGCAATCCTCCAAAAGAGAAAGGCTGTAAAACAAATTGCATACGTAATCAATACAACAGCACGGCTAAACCCAAATTGCTTGAAAAAGTAAGTTGTAGCTGATAAAAACAACAAACCATACACAAGTGAAATAAACATCCTAAGCACAGAAATCGAATTTTTCTTGTAAGCTCCGCTTAATAAAGAAATAAAAATTTGAATGAGAGAAGGAACAAAGTAAACCCAAGGTTTCGCATAGGCAGGAAATCCATGTATGCGTGATTCAAGATAAATCTTTTCGGAAACGATTATGGCTGTTGTAAAAATCAATAAGTCTGCAATTATTGAGATAATAGAGAGTTTATAAACATTTGCAAATGCTATCAGTTTACGAAACACAATTGCCATCTGGAGAATTGATTCGACAATTATAGAAGCAGAGAAATGTTTCTTCACAAAAAGATGCATTGCATCATAGAAAACTTTTGTTTCATCAATACTGCTGCGTTTAGTACTCTCACCTTTATAATGAATTATTTCAGTCTCGTGAACGTAATTAACTTTAAATCCGGCTTTCTGAGTTCGGTAGCAAAGGTCTAAGTCTTCTCCGTACATAAAAAATTGCGGATCGAAACCGCCAAGCTTTTGATAAACATCTTTACGCATCATCATGAACGCGCCGCTAACTGCATCAACCTCGTAAGTTTGATTCTCATCAAGGTAAGTGAGATTATAGCGAGCGAACAATTTACTCTTCGGAAACAATGAACTCAATCCCATAACTTTAGTAAAAGATGTCCAAGGTCCGGGAAATCCCCTTCTGCATGCAAGTTGAAGCGATCCATCAGGATTCAGAACTTTACATCCCGCAATCCCGGAGTTTGGATTGACTTCAAAGAATCCAATCATTTTTATAAAAGTATCTTCTCTAACAATAGTATCGGGATTAATAAGCAAAAAATATTTTCCCCTAGCCAATTCCATAGCTTGGTTATTAGCCGCTCCAAAGCCTACATTTTTCTTGTTATCAATTAGTTTTACGGAGGGAAATTTTTCTCTTATTGCTTCAACGCTGCCGTCATCGGATGCGTTATCAACAACAAATATTTCGGTGGTTAAATTCGATGTTGCTTTGCGGATGGACTCAAGCAAATTCAGAACGAATTCTTTTACATTGTAATTTACTATTATGATTGATAAGTCGATCATCAGAAATTAATTAAGCGTTCCGAATATGCTTTTGAAACGAAGCTTCCAAACCATTGTAATCGCTTCCCGGACAATTTTCTTGGACATTTTAGAGGTTCCTTCAACTCTATCAACAAACGTAATAGGTACTTCTCTAATTTTAAATCCCAATTTGTATGCTTTGTAATTCATTTCTATTTGGAATGAGTACCCATTTGAATGAATCTTGTCCAAGTTTATTGCTTGCAATACTTGTCTGCGGAAACATTTGAAACCGCCGGTTCCATCTTTAATAGGCATTCCGGTTATGAAACGTGAATATAAATTTGCAAAGTAGCTAAGCAGCAATCTTCTAATTGGCCAATTAATTACACGTACACCGTAGATGTATCTGCTGCCGATTACCAAGTCATAATCTTTTATAGTTTCTAAAAATGTTTCAATCTCTTGTGGATCGTGCGAAAAATCTGCATCCATCTGAATTGCATAATCGTATTCGTTTTCAAGCATGTATCTGAATCCAGCAACATACGCAGTTCCAAGCCCCATTTTTCCCGGGCGTTCGATAATTTTAATTCTAGGAACAGACTTTGCAGCTTCTTTCACCCAGCCAGCAGTTCCATCCGGCGAGTTATCATCTACAATTAAAACATCAATTGCCGGAAATGAACTTAGAATATCCGGCAGCAGTCTTTTAATGTTGTGAATTTCATTGTAAGTAGGAATAATAACCAGGCTTCTCATTCGTAATGTCCTTTTCCAAAGAAAACTACAAAAACAGTTTTAAATATAATTTTGAAATCCATCCGCAAACTCATGTTCTCAATATAAAACAAATCATAACGAAGTTTTACTTTTACGTCATCGATAGTTTCATCGTATTTGTGTTTAACTTGGGCCCATCCAGTTATTCCCGGGCGAACTTTTAATCTTCGTTTATACAGCGGAATCTCTTTAGAAAGTTTCTCAACAAAGAAAGGTCTTTCAGGACGGGGACCTACAAAACTCATATCTCCTTTCAAAACATTATATGCTTGTGGTATTTCATCCAAGCGAACTTTGCGAACAAATTTTCCAACTCGTGTTATTCTCGGGTCATCCTTAGTAGACCACACCGGACCTGTATGCTTTTCAGCATCTGTGTACATTGTTCTGAACTTTAGTATTCTGAATGGCTTCCCATTCAAACCGCTTCTTTCTTGTCTGTAAAATACCGGACCCGGGCTATCAAGTTTCAATAAAATGGAAGTTACAATTGTTACCGGCGCAGTTAAAATTAACAACAGCAGTGAAAGAAGGATATCCATCACACGTTTAAGTTTCTTTTCCCAAACCGGCATCAGCTCCGGCATCACATCAATTAGAGGAAAGCTGTAGAGCTGCGCAATCTTTGCTTGCCCGCTGATTATATCATATAAATCGGGGACCATTTTTATTTCTATATTCTTATCGCCGCACCGCTCAATTACATCTACAATAATATCCTCATCGTTGCGCCCAAGAGAAATAATTATATTCGTGATATTTAATCTATCAATCACTTTTTCTAAGTTTGAAACTACATCAATCACTTTAATGTTTTTAAATTCTTTACCTATTTCACTTTCATTAGCTGTTACGTAGCCAACAATATCCAAGCCCAGTTCTTTGAATCTACTGACTGAAGTATGAACTTCATTTGCTTTTTCATTGAATCCAACAATTAAAGCATTTCTTCTTCCAATCCCGCCGGCAAGAAGATGCCTTTGTAAACTCCTTATTACTAATCTGCCAATACCAACTATTCCAAAGAATATTCCCCAATAGAAAAATATATAGAAGCGGTTAGCAGATTGAACTTCACGAACATAATCATCATACAGAATGACGAAGAAGATTAAAAAGATTCCAACGAATGAAGCTTTGAACAATGTTGAAAGCTCATCTAATCTCGAAAGAGCGAACCATGTTCTGTACATTCCAACAAATGTGAAAATGACAAGCCAATAAAAATATATAACCACCATAGGAAGCAGGACATCCGGCTGGGTAAAAAGCTCGAACCATCCGGTTTCAACCCTTATATAAAAGAAAACAAGCCAGGCTAGATTTATTGTGAGAAAGTCAGTTAGTAATACTAATATTTTTTCAATCTTTTTATTCATTTATCTGTCTTTTTATTCATACATCAATTTAGTTGAGCTAAAACTTTATCTGCTATGTAATCTCCAATTGCCAACGAAGCTGTTGCTGCCGGAGAGGGCGCATTGCAGACATGTACAATTCTTTTATCTTCGACAATATAGAAATCATCAAGTAATCTGCCATCCTTCATACAAGCTTGAGCGCGAACACCGGACCCGCCAGCTTCTAAATCTTCAGCCTTGATTTCTGGAACTAGTTTCTGAAGCGCTTTTACAAAAGCGTTCTTATTGTAAGAACGGTAAAACTCTCCAATTCCAGTTTGCCAATGCTTCATCATAATTTTATGAAAGCCGCTCCAAGTGAATGTTTCAAATGTATCTCGCAAATTGAAACTCGTCTTGTTATAACCTTCTCGCTTAAATGAAAGCACAGCGTTAGGTCCACATTCAACTTCATTATCAATCATGCGGGTAAAGTGAACACCCAGAAATGGGAATGATGGATCCGGCACCGGATAAATAAGATTCTTTACCAAATGCTGAGCTTCTTTTTTCAATTTATAATACTCGCCGCGGAAAGGAACCAACCTGTATGGCAAATCCGGATGAGTAATTTTTGCGATTCTATCAGAAAACAAGCCGGTACATGTAACAACAGTTTTTGCAATAAATGTCTGGTCTTTCGAGATAACCTCGCAATGGTCTTGTTTGATGGAGATGTTTTCTATTTGTTGATTGTAAACAATCTGCGCGTTATAACTTTTTGCAACTTCCAGATACTTATTTGATACTTCTGTATAATCAATTATTCCGGTTTGAGGAACTTTTATAGCAGCGACTCCGGCTGCATAAGGTTCAACTTCTCTTAGTTGAGCTACAGAAAGAATTTGTAACCCGGTTAACCCGTTTTGGATTCCTCTCTCGTAAATATTCTTCATAATCGGAATTTCATTTTCGGATGTTGCAAGAATAATTTTTCCGCAGATATCAAATTCAACATCATGCTTTCGCGCAAAATCCAACAACATATTATAACCGCGAGTGCAGTTATCTGCTTTCAAGCTTCCCGGTTTATAATAGATACCTGAATGAATTACCCCGCTGTTGTTCCCAGTTTGGTGTTTCGCAATTTCATTTTCCTTCTCGATAAAAAGAATTTTTAGAGATGGATTTTTCTCTAGAAGTTTCACTCCACTAGCTAAACCTACAATTCCGGCTCCAACTATAATCACATCATACATATATTTTATCTCTCAGTAGAATTCCAAATTACACTATGCTTTTTCTTTATGAATCTTGAGAAGCCAACCAGAACAGCAACATTTGAGACAACAAAAAAATAAGGAAGAGAAAAAATTGACATTTGCAGTTTAATTTTCGAGAATATAAATCCAACGAACGCCAAAAAGTAAAACATTAATTGGAGCGAAAAGAATAACGCAGCTGTGAAACTATACAAAGCGGTAATGTAACTTAGAATGAGAGTAAGCATAAGTAAAAATGGTAATATCCATCTTGTTACTTTATGTGAGAAGAAGGCGTATGCAAGCAATCGATTTTTAGATATTAGTAATTTCTTAAAGTTCATCAACAACTGAAAATTTGTAGCGCTAAATCTTACTTTGCGCGTGTATTCCGACTGTAAATCGTTGCCGGTGTTTTCATACGCTACGGCATTTTCTTTGTAATTAAATTTGTAGCCTTTCGATACAATTGAAAGAGAAATAAACAGATCATCAGTTACAGCTTTTTCTATTGGAATATTCTGAAACAAACTTCTTCTAATAGCAAAAATGCCACCATTAGCAGCGAGAGAAACACCAAGTTTCCCTTCTGCATTTTTTATAAACGTCTCATACTGCCAATATTTTTTTTCCTCTACACCATCGGAACGCATTTCATCGCTGTCTACAAGTACTAGCCGCCCGCAAACGCCACCAACTTTTTCCGAAGTAAAACCTCTTACCAAATTTGAAACTGCGTCCTTCTGAAACTCGGTATTTGCGTCAGTAAAAATTATTATCTCGCTCTTAACCTGAGGCATCAATTCATTTAATATTCCGGCCTTTCCTCTTCTCTGATCAGATATAAAAACCGTCAGCCAAGGAAACTCTTTTTTTAATTCCAGCAGAATGTTGTCTGTAGAATCACTTGATACATCCGAACCTACGTAAACAAGCACCTTATCCAAATTATAATCTTGTTGGGCAATATTTCGGATTCTTTGTTCAATTACTTTTTCTTCATTGTAAGCTGCTATTACAATTGCTACATCCGGCTCGTAATTTTCTTTTTGAGTTTCGGCAATTTTATTCCTACCGATCAAATAAATTACCAACGGATATACAACAAATGAATTTACAATTGTTAAGCAAGTGAGTAAAAGCAATATTTCCAGTACAAATACCATTATCTGTTCTATTTTTTGGCTTCAATTTTTTCTACTAAATCAAAAACCTTTTCTGCTATAGCTTCCCATGAATATTCTTTGGCTTTTTCAATTCTTGATTGATTCTTTTCGCCGGTTATTTCCTCAATTGCTTGTGCAACCATCCTAATAAACTCATCTCTATCACCAGCAATATACGCAAGATCGGCAAAAATCTTCGTCTCGGGCAAATTTGTTGTTACAGCCGGAATACCCAGTGAAAAGTATTCGAGAAGCTTCAATGGGTTAGAAGCAACGGTTACCGGATTCACTTCAAAAGGAATCAGACCTACATCAAATACTGAAGCGTAACTCGGCAAAACTTTGTAATCAACCGGTCCTAAATAAACAAAATTTTTGTAATCTAAAAAGGCACTTAAATCTCTAGTGCTTTTGCCTATCAAAACGAAAGTATAATCCGGGTATTTCTTAACGCAAGCAAGAATCAAATCCAAATCAATCCATTCTGTAATTAACCCAAAAAAACCAACTACTGGCTTTTTTATTGAAGAAACTTTTTCATTGAGTAAAGAAATCTTTTTGAAGTGATTAACATTAACACCTTGCGGGGCAAAATGTGTTTCTGATTTATGCTTGCGGGATTCCATCAATACATTTGAAACAGCAAAAACACCATCTACTTTCTCAATAATTTTCTGCTCGGAAGGAAGTATACACTTAAACGCTCCTTCCATGCTCGAATAATCGTCTACGCAGTAGTAAAATGAACAACTTTCACCAAGCTTTCCTATAACTTCATCAGTCACCGGACTTGCCGTAATTAAAATTGGTCTAACAACTTTGTGTTTTGCTAAAACCTCTTTAACAGCTTTGGTTATAAAATATGAATTTATTTTCTTTATGATCTTAAAATCATGTAGCGGAATGACGAAAGGATGAATTAGTATTGGTATTCTTTCGGTTGATAGTCTCTGCGAGTCACTTTTATTTAGAATGCCGCTTAATTTATGAAATGCACGTTTCAAATCAGCAAAGTTTATTTTTAGCTGACGTAAACCTAAAGAGCCGATCCAGAATATTCTGTTTTCGTTTTCAAGCAGCACTTTGGCTACATGCTGAAGCGTAGAAGGAAATCTCCCCCAGTCATCGTTGAAAATTATTATATCCCTATTTGAGATCACTAATTCAGCTCTCTTTTTAATATTTCGGCAATTTTTTCAGATGCTTTTCCATCTCCAAAAGGATTAATTGCCGGAAAGAAATTAAATCCGCCGGAGAGCTTAGTATCAATATTGGAAAAATTAAAAAAGATTTTTTCTTTATCGCTTCCGGTCAAGAAAGCATAACCGGCGTCAATTGCTTCATTGCGTTCTGTTACTGAACGCATAACAATTATTGGTCTTGAAAACACAAAACATTCCTCTTGAACTCCGCCGCTGTCGCTCATTATTAAGCGGCACTTGCTCATTAAAAAGAGAAAGCTAAGATAATCCATCGGATCTGTTAGATAGATATTCTTGATCGAACTCAATATTTCATTTACCGGTTTTGCTACATTTGGATTTAGATGAGTCGGATAAACAAAATTTAGATTCGAATACTTTTCAGCTAACTCTTTGATAGTATAAAGAAGGTCCTTCATTTCTTCACCAAATTTCTCTCTCCGGTGAAGTGTCATTAGAACGAATTCCTTTTCGAAAAAATTACTACCGAATCTTGCGTAAGTATCTGCTTCTAATTTTTTCACCAATTCTTTTTGCTGTAATTTGGTTTTTATCTCAATTAAAGAATCAACCACAGTATTGCCGGTAACGTAAACCGTTTCATCAGCGAATCCTTCTTTCAGTAAATTTTGTTTAGACTCTATTGTCGGTGCAAAATTGAAGTTCGAGATAACCGAAATAAACCTTCTATTTGCTTCTTCCGGATATGGATGCATAAGATCATAACTTCTCAAACCGGCTTCAACGTGAGCAACCTTAATTTTCTTATAAAACGCTGCTAGAGCTGAAACAAATGCAGTTGTTGTATCACCTTGAACGACTACCACATCGGGTTTATACTTTTCTAGAACTAGGTCCATTTGAAGCAGAGAGTTGGCTGTAATATCATATAGAGATTGATTTGGTTTCATTATATCCAAGTCATCATCAATCTGAATATCAAATAAATTTGTAACTTGTTTTAACATCTCACGGTGCTGACCGGTAGAGCAGATAATAGTCTCGAATGATTTTTCATCTTTCAATGCTTTTATAACCGGGGCTAGCTTAATTGCTTCCGGCCTTGTTCCAAACACAACTAGAATTTTTCTCAAACAAAAACCTTAAATATATTTTTAGGATAGATAAAAAATGTTTTCAGATAGCACCATGCCTTCTTAAACATGCCGGTATTCATCTTTGGCAATCCGGCTAAAAAATAAAATGGAACACGAATCAGCAGACCGGAATAATGAATTGCACATGCTGATATGAATTTAATCCCGGCAAAATGCTTCTGGAAAAACTGAACCTTTGCAATATGCTGATGATAAAATTTGAACCAGAGATTAGAATCGGAACTTGAACCGCCTAGATGCACAATGCTTGCGAGCGGGAAATAATATACTTTTCCACCGGCATTCGTATAACGGTAACAGTATTCAGTTTCCTCATAATAAAAAAAGAAACGCTCATCCAACAGTCCAACTATATCGTATACTTTTCTTGGAATAAAAAAATAAGCGCCTTTAACTACTTCAACTTCTTCCGGTTTGCCGGTCAATTTATAATTTCGATTCCACTTGCTGAGCATTTTACTGGTTGGGAACACCTTGTATAGAAAATAATTCTCGCCAAATAAGTTCGAAATTGTATCGTAATCTATTACAGAAACTTGATGTGACCCATCCTCATTCAAAAGTTTGCAGCCGATAATCGCCTCATCATTCACAGATTTGGAAAAATCGATCGTCGCAGAAATTACATCTTCTGTAAAAACAATATCGTTATTCAGCAGCAGTAAATATTTTCCGGTTGCTTCTTTAATTCCAATATTATTAGCGGCTGCATAACCTTTATTTTCTCCAAGTTTTATTGTAATTACATTTTCGAACGGAGAGGTTACTTCGTCAACATCGCCAATGGTTGAGCCATTATCAACAACAATAACTTCATACATAGCTTTCGTGAATTCTTGCAGAGTAGAAAGACACTTTTCTAATAAATCAAATCCATTGTAGTTTATAATAATTATGGATATTTCCGGCATCAGTCCCTTGTGATTTTCTATGCAAATATAGTTTTTATTGAACCCAAAAAATTCATCATATTGAATTTTTTGCCGTTGGCCGCATGTAAAACGTTATATTCTAAACGTTTTACTGCGGGGTTACCCCGCAAAAGTTTATTTCAAAACATCAACAAGGTAATTGATATATTTGCAGCTAAATAGAAACTTTTGCGGCGCAGGGCGCAAATTTTCGAAAGAAAATTTGGGTTGAAATAACTATTGGCTATAATTGCCCGTAGAAATTACATTTTCACTACCAATAAAGAGCAAAAAATGCAGCTAGATAAATTCAAATTTCTGATTCTTTTTATCTTCATACTTGCACTCAACTCCTTTGCACAAACAAAACAATACGAAGCCGCAGAAGGAAAAGAAATCGGAATTTGGCCTCATAACAACCGCTTTACTTCTGTAGAAAAACTAGCAGAATTAAGAACCCGCTGGGGATTTGATAAGCTTCTAATTGCCGCCATCTATGGAAAGAAGGAATTTGATATGGCTAACAAAGCTGGTTTCAAATCATCCGATATCAGCTTTCAGATTTACTTGCCCGATCTTCAAACAAACAAAGAAAAGGTTCTTGCCATCATAAAAGAGTGCGGAAAAATTGGAGGTTACTATTTTGATGAGCCGATTAGCAGAAAGCAGTCTTTGCCCGATTTTCTCTGGCTTCTAAAGCATCTTTCGGAAGAGGGATTTTATCCACATGCACAATTTATTATGAGCGAGATTAATGAATACAGAGCAAAGCATGTCGAGTTTTTGGTTGATGAAATTATGTATAGCGGATATGGAGCAAAACAAAATCAAGGTTCAGATCAGAATAAAACTTGGACCGAATGGCAAAAGCTATTAGGTAACAAATTCTCAATGGTCTGGATTAGTTCGCTAGAAGATGTGGATCATTACAGAACTCTTTTTCAATCGGCAAAGGCACTTGGAATGCGCGGAGTTTGGTTTTATCAGCTTGAACCACTTGACGCAGATAAAGAATGTGATAACTCAAATTTCGAAAAGTTTTGTGAAGCTGCGGTTGAGTTTGGATTCATGAAGGTGAAGGAATAGACTTTATAATTTGTATTGGGGTATTGTGATTATTTCTTCCAGAATACTGCTGCCAAAGTAGCATCTTTTTCTATAGTCATATTATAAACCAAATTCGATACAAAACGAGTAACCGGAAAACGAAGCAATAAATATTTTATTACTCCCCTCAGCCCTTTTTCCTCTATCTTTTTTCTTCCGGGAAAAGGCTTAAAATTAACATCAACTACATGTTCTTGAATAACTTCCTTCTGAAATCTTAGATAACGAACAAGTCTGTTATCATTTTTAGGAAAGTACCCGGAAAACGGTGCAGTATGAAAATTCATTTCATACTTTTCAGCTAGTACTTTGAACGATTTCTTTCCAAACCAGAATTTGTGGATTGGCGGAAGGTCGGTATACCAAATTGCATCCGGTTTACAAAAATCTTTATTTGGAGTTGTTAAGAATATTTTCCCGTTGGGTTTCAAAAGTAATACACAAGCCCTAAAAAATTCATCTGGCTCATCAACATGCTCAATTACTTCAGTAGAAATAATTAAATCATATTTGGCGTTTCGGTTGGCGAGTTCTATCAAACTATCATTAGAATAGTGATTTCCAAAATTTTCCTTAGCGCTTCTAATCGCATTTTCGGATATATCAATTCCGGTAACATCAAAACCTTCTTTTGCTAACGCATAAGTTAGATACCCATAACCGCAGCCAATTTCCAGAACACTACATTTAGGCTGTTGTTTTACAAAATTATACACTGAATAATAAATCGAGCTTTCTAAAGCTAGGAATTTAAGCGGGTTTACATAGGATTTAATCTTTTCACTTTGACTGTGGTATTTATCGTATCCCTCAATCTCTAATGAAGATGAATATATTTTCTCATAGATAGATTTATCTATATTCTCATCAATAATAAAGTTTGTACCACATTTTTGACATCCATAAATAGTGTATAATGTTTTCTCTACATATCCGGGGTATTTTTCACCTTTGATTGTAGTATTGGTAGAGCCACAAACTTTACATTGAATCTCTTGGATCATATCTACCTAATCAGCTTCACTTTTTAACAAAATACTTATTAAAAAGATTTTCTTTATTAATAAGTCTAAAGAAAATTAAAATCTCATCATTGGTAAAAAACTTAAGTAACAAAGTAACTGCTATTACAGCGATTCCCGATAAAATTACATATGGAATTACCGGAAGCAACGAGAGCAGCCAAAGAATAGCTGCCAAAGTTAGTGACCACACTAGCATTCTATATCTGCCAATGGAAGGACGAAATCCAAATTTATTCAACGCAAACAAAATGAAGATGAATGAAATAAAGCTTGCAATTAACTTTGCAATTGAAGCACCTACATAAGAGTATTGTGGAATAAGAATGAAACAGAAAAGAATATTAACACCAGCTTGTATTCCGGCATATATAAAATTATAGTGCTGTTTATTATCGGCGATTAATACCGATAGTGAATAAAATGCAAAGAAAAGAAAAATTTGACACCAGTAAAGTATTGATGCAGAATATGCTGTAGCCGAGAACTGACTGCCGAAGATTATTGTTACCAGTGCATTCGATTCGAAAGTAAAAACAGCTGCAATTGTGAATGAAATAAAATACAAGAGCTTTATTACTAGATTATTAATAAACTCAGTGTTTTCATTGTCCTTAAGACGTTTAACTAAAATCGGAAATACAGTAGTCACAATAGCACCCGGAATAATACTGAGCGGCATTGTTAAACGAGCACCGGCAGAATAAATTCCAGTTGCGAAATGTCCCTTAAATGAATCGAGTATGACAACATCTAATTGTAAAAAGATATTTGTAAGTAAGACGAATCCAAAGAGAGGTAACGATTCTTTTAACAGCCAAGCTCCCTTTTCAAGAGTGAATTCATATTTGTAACCAAATTTTTTCCATAGAAAATAAAAGGACAAAATGAAGCCGGGAATATTTGATAACGCATACACGATAACAAAGTAAAGAACCGGGTCATTCATTAAAGGGATGAAAAGTATAAGCGACAGCAACACAAGATTATCTAGTATAGCCATGAGCATAGGATAATGCATTTTCATGCCTACTTTAAATGGAGTTGCCAATGACTCGCGCACAACTACCATTTTTGCGGAAAGAATAATCGTTGTGAACAGAATATTCGAAAGTAGAATTTCGCGTGCGGAAAGTTCTACAAAAGGAGCTATTAAGTTGAATAATAAAACCAGACAGATATACAATACAAACCGAAGATTAAGCCCCGCACTAAAAACGTGATAATTGTCTTTGTCCTTTGCAAATTCTCTAAAAACTATAGGTTCAATTCCAAAATCGACAACTTTAGAGAGGATACTAACAATTGCTAGTAGACTGCTGAAACGACCATAATTATCAACGCCAAGAAAGCGCGCAACAATTATCATTGCAATCACATTCGTTAGAAATGCAGCGGCTTGCCCAAACGAAAGCGAAAAGACATTTTTAGTTACTTTCTCGATAAAATATTCTCACTATATAGTATTATAGAGTTTTGATTGCAATCGAAATCATAGTTCATATTCTTTAATAACTTCTGATCGAAATATATCTCATTAACTACAGAAATTCATGGATATTAGAAACAAGTTCTCAACTGAAGGAATATTGCCCTTATCACAATGGAGAATTTGTAATTATTGAATAAAGAAACTTTTACCATAATTTTTTAACATAAGCCAGTGTTATTTAAGTAGTCCACAAAACAATCCATTTTTAAGTAAAAATTACTCAACTTCTTTTTTAAGGCTGCATTTGATATTTTTCTTTTTGATTTCTATCTGAATACTCTAACCCATTCAAAACATTTTTTAGGATAAGGATAATGTGCGGAATTGCCGGAATTATTGAAAGAACCAATAGCGTTAATGCTGAAGAATTGAAACGCATGTGCGATAGACTGAGCCTTAGGGGACCAGATGCCGAAGGTTTTTATATCAAAAAAAATGTTGGTTTGGGTCATAGAAGATTGTCAGTAATCGACTTGGAGACAGGTGATCAGCCTATGTTTAACCGAGAAAAAACAATTAGCATTGTTTTTAACGGTGAGATTTATAATTTCCAAAGCTTGCGCGATGAACTAAAGGAAAAAGGTTATGTCTTTAGTACAAACAGTGATACAGAAGTAATTATTAACGGATATATAGAATATGGAATAGATTTACTGCTTGAAAAAATTGAGGGCATGTTTGCCTTTGCACTTTATGATCAAATGAATGAAAAGACCTATATAGTAAGAGATAAATTTGGCGAAAAACCTTTATACTATTCACTGAGCGATGATAGGCTGATATTCGCTTCTGAATTAAAAGCATTTGATGATATTCTTCCCAAAAAGGAAATAAGTAAAGAAGGACTAAATTACTTTTTGTCTCTCAGTTATATTCCAGCCCCACTTACAATATATACAGGCGTTTTTAAACTAGCAGCCGGCTCATTTATTACTATTGACAAACAATTTGAAGTGCAAACCAGACATTACTATAATTTATTAGATAGAATTGCCCTCCAAACCAAATATGTAAACTTTGAATATTGTAAAAAGGAATTGAAAGAATTGCTTTTTGATTCAGTCAAAAAGAGAATGATTTCAGATGTTCCATTAGGAGTTTTTTTAAGCGGCGGAATAGATTCAAGCATTGTCGCTTCAATCATGAGTAAGATTTCTGATGAACCAATTAACACTTTTTCAATCGGTTTCAAAGAGAAAGAATATGATGAGAGCAACAGAGCACAACTTGTTGCAAAGCATATTAATTCTAACCATACCATTCATTATTTGAATTACAACGACATTGTTGATGTAGTAAATGATCTAATACTTCACTTTGATGAGCCCTTTGGTGATTCTTCAGCAATTCCCTCTTATTTTGTTGCAAAATTAGCTAGAGAAAAAGTCACTGTGGTTTTGACTGGCGATTGTGCTGATGAACTTTTTATGGGATATGAAAAATATCTTGGACCACTTTATATATCTAAATACCGAGTCTTGCCAAAAGCATTAAAATGGTTAATTGAAAAAGGAATATCACTAATCCCCCATGTTGGGTTTACTAACATTACTTTAAGAAAAATCAAAAAAGTTATTAGCAATTCTTCTCTAAGTGATTTTGATCTCCATTATAATTTGATGTGTATGGGATTCAGCGATAAAGAACGTTCTGATGTTTTAACGAAAGACAACTTTACCGATGTACAAAAAAATCTTAGAACCATTTATGATTCCTATAAAACCGATGCTTCGCCAGAAAAAGGTCTTTTTCTCGATCTCAAAACTGTTCTTGAAGGAGATATGCTTGTAAAAGTTGATAGAATGTGTATGAAAAACTCACTTGAAGCAAGGGTGCCATTTTTGGATTCGAAGATTGTAGAAGCCGCTTACAGAATGCCTCTAAATTTCAAGTTAAATGGAAACAATAAAAAATATATTCTAAAGGAAACTTTTAAAGATCTTTTACCAACCGCCACACTGAAGTTCGGGAAAAAAGGTTTTAGTGCCCCAATAGACTACTGGTTGAAAAACGAATTGAATGCAGAGTTAAAAAATTTATTAGATGAAAAGTTTATTGAAGAACAGGGTGTTTTCAATTTCACAGAGGTTAACCGACTTTATGTAGAGCACATGAGTTTAAAGGAAAATCATATGGCAAAGCTTTGGAATTTGTATGTTTTTCAGAAATGGTACAAAAGAAAAATACTGAGTCTGTAAACTATTTTTTCTAAATTTTCTTCAACAACTCTTGATACAATTTGTGGGTGTTTTCTACCATAGCATCAATTGAAAAATCGTCTTTAATATTACTTTTTGCATAGTCACCAAACTCGCGCGCTTTAGAAACATCCGAGACCAAATCAAGAATTTTTTCCGCTAGCATATCTACATTCTTCGGTTCAACTAGATAGCCGTTTTTTCCATCCTCAATAACTTCATGTGCACCATCAAGATCAAAAGTAATTACTGGCTTTCCAATTAACATTGATTGAACAAATACTCTTGGAAGACCTTCAAGTAAAGAGGTGTGTACAACTATGTCTAAAATTGATATAAGCGCTGGAATTTCATTTGGCCAGATTAATCCAGTGAAAATTATTTTATCATTCAGTTTATGTTCGTTTATAAACTTCATCAGCGTGTCTTTATATTCTCCATCTCCAATAAGAACTAGTTTTGCATTTGGAATTATTCGTGCAATTTTTTCGAAAGCTTGTAACAAAAAAATATGCCCTTTTAAAACTGAAAACCTAGCAATCTTTCCTATTACAATATCATTATCCGAAATCCCATACTTCTCTTTTAGTATTGCGTTTTTAGATTTATCATAATTAGAAAAGTGAGTAATATCAAAGCCACTCCTAATTACATGAAACTTTTCTCTTGGCGCAATATTATCTTCGACCATCTCGTCAACAATTGTGTAGGTAACAGAAACTATTTTGTCACAAATTAGCGAAGACAATTTTTCGATGAACTTATATAATTCCCGCGTAAACAATTTTTGAAATCTGTGATATGGTTTACCGTGATTATGATGAATAACAATTGGAGTATTGGCTAACCAAGCGGCAATTCTTCCTACAACACCTGCCTTTGCACTGTGGGTATGCACTATATCAAATTTAGTTTTTCTGATATACTTATAAAGTTGATAAATAATCAACAAATCTCTGAAAGGTGAAATATTTCTTTTAAGATTTGAAAAAGTAATGACAGGTATATTCATACTTTCAGTAATGGCATGCATGCTACCTTCACCAGAAGAACTAAACCCTGTAATTATTTCAACTTTGTATCCTTTTCGGACTAATCCATCAACGGTGAAAATTGTGTTTTCGGTAGCGCCCCCGACATTAAATAGGGTGATTATGTGTAAAACTTTTTTATCTGTATTACCTTTGGACAATTTTTAACTCTTCGTAATATTATTGAATAGATCGATTAATCTTTTCGAATTGTTTTCAAGAGAATAATCTTGAATAATCAACTTTCTACCTTCAGTCGCCATTTTTTTTCTTAAATCCGACTCTTCTTTCAATATTGTCAAATATTTAATCCAATCTTCAGTAGTTTCAGCTTTATATCCATTAACACCATGCTGGATTATCTTATCATTTACACCGACAGGCGAACCAACTACCGGAATCTCGCAAGATAAATATTGAATTAATTTGAACCCACATTTACCTCTTTCAAATGGACCATCTTCTAGCGGCATAATACCAACATCAAACTTTGAGATTTCTTCAATCTCAGTTTTTTCATTCCATGGAATAATCGTGATGGGAAAATTATCAAATTTTATGTTTCCGGCACCAATAAAGACAAATCTCACATTTCCTTTTTGATAAAGTTGAAAGAGAGCCTCTTCAATAAGATGAAGGTATCTTGCAGTACTGGGTGACCCAATCCAGCCAACAGTAAAACTGTAGTCCTTTTTAATCCCACTATTGAAAAATTTATCTGTATCAACTACGGTTGGAAATATTTCTATTCTTTTGGCGTTATTGGTCTTTGCTCTTTCAGCTAGATATTCATTTCCGGCAAGCACCAAATCTGCAGAGTTCATAACCATATCAATTTTTCTTCCAAGCATAGTTCTAATAAGAAAATTCTTGTGCAGATCATATCTATGGAAAAATGCATCATCATAATCTGCGACTAATTTAGTTTTAGATCTGATCAAAACCTTTTCTAACAATGGTAACAGCCAAGGAAAAGCTTCTTGTTCAATCCAAATGATATCATAGTTGTTTTTTCTTAATAGTTGTGACACTCTACAAAAATAGCCAAAGATAATTTCACGTAACGGCAAAGACCTTTTTTCAAATAAAAAACTAATGTAATTGCGGCTTAACAGAGGTTTAACTGTAACTTCCCAGCCACTATTTTCAAGAAAGGGGATATATTGAAAAAATCTATACCTACTGCTTGGACCGCTTATATCATACCGGGGGAGTAATAAAATTTTCATTGATTTGCTTTGAAGAAAAAGGCCATATATAGCATTTTGTATCCAGAAAGTGTCTCCGCAACTGACTCAAATGAACCACGTAGTAGAGCATGTATAACCCTTACAATCGGTTCAAAAAAAAGTACAGAAAATGAAACAACAGCGTAAGCTATCTTGCTAAAGTGTTTTTTCGAATAGATTAATTTGCTATGAAGGTTATAAAAAAGTCTTGTAGCTTTTACATTATCAGAAGTTCCTCCCCCTTTATGATAGACCTGCGCTTCAGCTAAATAATAATTTTTGTAACCTAGTTTTAATCCGCGATAAGCTAAATCAAGATCTTCATAGTAAACAAAGAAATCGTCATCGTAACCTTTCAATTTTTCGAACAAATCTCTCCTTAATACAATAAAGGAACCCATAATTTGATCAACTACGCGGCTACTTTTGTGGTCCCATTCGGTCATAAAATGGGTAAGAAATATTTTAGGGAATAATCTATCCAATCCAAAAGCTCTATATATAATTACAAGTGGTGTTGGGAAACGAGCACAGTTTCTGCTTATGTTACCATCCTCATCAATTATTTGTACTCCAACCATCCCAATTTCTTCATTCTCTTTTCTTTGCATGAATTGAATTACCGGATCAATAGAATTGCTGAAAAGTCTAGTATCCGGATTCAAAATTAATAAATACTCTGAATTGCAAGACCAAACTCCTGTATTACAAGCTTTACCAAATCCAACATTTGTTTTATTTCTGATTATTTTAACTGGTAAGTCAATGTCTTCAACATCTGCCAAAGAATTATCCGTAGATGCATTATCAACTATTACAATGTTTTTCATCTCGAAGGAATTGCTTAAAGCAATTTTCATCGAGCGAATACAATCATGAAGATAATCACCGGCGTTCCAGTTAACAATAATAATATCGAGCTGTGGAATCATTCTATAGTACCTAACGATTGTTTTGATTTAAGTAATTCATTTGGTTTGTTAAAATATAGATCGTTGTATTATTGTTTATAGAATATATACGTATCTTTATTACTCTCAATTATTGATAGTTAGGATTTGCATAAACCAAGATCATTATGTTATCAATAAAGCAAACCAAGATGGATCTGCATGCCAATTGTATAAAAAACCCATTAGTATCCAAAATCCGAGTGTATATCTAAGCTATGTGATAACTCTTTAAAAATGTCAGTAATAAATATAATCAGTTAATTAAGATTTTGTTTTAGGGTAACATAAGGAGGGCGTAGCCCGACTGGAGTTACCCTAAAACTGCTGCAAAAAAGTTCCTCTGTTTAGCATCACTTATTTTTTGATTCATCCTTCTCCATGGATGATCTTTCGGTAAGTGATGGATTTTATATCCTTGCTTACCCGGTTTGTTTGCAAGCTGAGTAAATTTAATTTCTTGTCCGTTAAAATAAATATGCATCTCACCATTTAGCCATTTACAAATCGTTATATTTTGTTTTGGTATTGTTAGTGGTGAAGAACCTTTCAGTAGTTGAATATATCCTCAGGCAAGATTTATCGTATAATCATTTCTTACTTGCCGACTTGTCTTGTAGCAGAATATATTTTTAAGATCATAACCGTCTGCTACTCTATGTGCGTCCGGAACTTCCAAGTTTACTGCAAATCTTGAGTCATATTGGCTTATAAATTGTTCATGAACATACTTATTTGCATCTGCGATGTTTGATATATCTTCACGTCTTAATGCTTTTACAAGGCGATCTTGGAGTGTCCGATTTGTTCTTTCAACCCGTCCTTTTGCTTGTGGTGAATTTGCATATATAGTCTCTATGTTCAACTCTTTCATCGCTCGGCCAAAATCTATCGGCCTTATAAACACTGTGTTTATCTGTGTAGATGCTTCTTGGGATTCCGTACTTATTTACATATTCCCATAACGTCAATAAAACTTCTTGAGTGTTCTCTGATACGGCAAACCTCAAGTATATTTTCCCCGTTGAATCATCAACGCAATTAATTAAACAACATTCGGCACCTCTGCCTTCGAACCAGTCGTGATGGCTGCCATCAAATTGTAACATCGCTCCAAAGCAGCTTCTTCTTTCTCGCCTCTTGCGGTGAGGACGCTTCTTGCGCATTGATGTAGTGATTGCTTTGGCTCTCATACATTTTCTTAGCGTCTCGTGATCTACCGATATTTGATGACTCTTTAGCATCTCTTCGGAGAATAACGTTGGCCCATAATCACTATTGAATCATAAATACTAAATGCTTTTTCTTAGAATGAAACATGCCATATCTCCGTCATTTGTTTCATTAAGCTTTTTAGATGCAATTGCATATTGCTTTAATTGTTTTTTACTAAAAATGCGAGATTTCGAATAAAGCCAGAGTGATCTTTCATCATGCAACGGAATATCTCTCATGTTTTGTTCACTTCCCCAAAACTGGAACGCCCAAGATTCATAAACAACATTCTCTACAGTTAATCCAAGATCAGCAGCTAAGACCCTCATACCTTTCTCTGTTGGAATAGAAACGTGGCGCGGCGAATCCCACTGTATCCAATCAGTTCCATATTTTCTGAAAGCAAATCCCCCGGCGACTGGTAATCTTACCAAGATGTATTTACCCGGATTCAATAATTCAGTAGCATACAGTAGTTCGGTTCTAGGATTTAAAACATGTTCTAACGAATGGTTAAACATGATAAGATCAAATCTGTCTTTTATCTGGCTCAAATTATTCTTAACAAACTTCAATCCAGAGAATGGTTCTTTATCAAAACAAATATAGGGATCGACTCCGGTTAGATTGCTAAAACCAATTTTGTACATCTGAAACAAGAGTTCCCCCTCACCGCTTCCAACATCAAGAACAGAATCTGTAAGGTTGGTTTTTGTTTGACTTATAAATTTGCCAATCTCGGGTGACCTCCTAAACTTTTGCAGTAGTTTTCCAAATAAGCCTTTACCATAAAAAGAATATCTAAACCTTGCTGTCTTTAAGAATTGTTTTATTTCGCTAACGTTATCGAAAGCAAAAGCCATGTAATCTTTAGGATAATACTCGGAATAATCTGCTGGTGGATTTGAAATTTGAATACTGCCACATTTGCTGCACTGAACATATTCGAATGTTTCTCTTAGTCCGAACATCATTTCTCGAACACCGTACTTGTGGCTAATCTCAGTGTTTTCACAATAAAAACAGTTATACATATTAATTCCATATTAGTTTAAATTGAACTTTGAAACGGCGCTAGTATAGCTTTACAAACACACCTTTTTCAATAGCCACTATGTTTATCTAACTATACCTCCACTATACTCTTTATTACTTTTATAAGTAAAGATATATTATTGTTTGAATTAAAATATTTTTGAGCTGTCCGATAACCGCCAAGCGAGATTTGCTCCCTTAATTCAGTATCAGTTAGAATAAGTTTGAGTTGCTCATATAGCCCCAAGGAATCATTAGCTGGATACGTCATGGCATTAATACCATGCACTGCAAATTCCAATGCGTGCCTGGTTTGGGAAATTACAACGGGTTTCTTTTGTGCCCACGCCTCTATCATCGGTCGTGAAAAATGGGATGATATTGAACTTGAAATAATAACATCGGCAATTGCAATTAACTCTACTACTCTTGTACAGAATGGAATAATCTTAACGCTTTCGGTTAAATTATTTTTCAGAATAATATTTTGACATAACTTCCAGTATTGTTCATTTGTTCTAGTTTTGGTTTGGTGTCCAGCAACAATCAGTTGAACATTTTTAAAGTTTTTCTTTAATAAGGCAAAACTTTCTATGAGCGTAGCTGTTCCTTTTGTTTGATCTACGCCCCCAAGCATTAACAACACTTTTTCATTAGGGGGAATAGCGAATTCACATTTGATTTTTTCAGTATCACTGTTCGTGAGGAAATTGTCAGTATTCAAAAATTCCCTAATCACAATAATTTTTTTTTTATCATAATGAAAACTACTAATCTGTTCAGCTTCGCAGTTTGTAATTGCAAATATTTTCAAATTAGACATCAAAAGAATTCTTGATAATATTTTCCGTCTTACGCCAAATGACCCTTTAATAAACGGACTACGAATATGCGTAACTGCTGGAATATTCAATATTTTTGCAGCAATTGCGAATTGAACGAAAACATATTCATTTACATATACTAAATTTGGCTTAACATCTCGAATTATCTTAGTCGCATAAATGGTTCCAGTAACAAACCTCAGTATTGTCTGTAGATAAAAGAATAGTCCCTTAAGCGTATAAAATTTAAAAATGTTTGTGAAATGTAGACTTAAATACAACTCTTTTTGAAGATGTATTACACGAATACCAGCCTCACTATATTCTTGAGTCAGGGACTCTGTCTTTGGAGTAAGCAAAGTTATTTCAAATCCTTGATTATTCAATTCAGAAAGAATATAATTCATCGATATGGTTGGCCCAAAAGACTTGGAATCGTTATCAACAAAAAGTACGCGGTTCATATCAGTGTATAAGTTTTCTATTCAAGGTTATAGTTATTTTTGAGGAGCTGCTCAATCCGAGAAGAATATTTCCACTTAAGAAATTGTGAGCAAATTCTTTGGATCTCTTTACTATCTTTCTTTCTTTCTAGAATTACTGATGTAATGAAATAAATAAATTCTAGATTAAATACATGGTTCGAACTGTATATCATTTTGCATTTTAGAATCAGATAAGAAATTGGAATAGGTAACTTTGTATAGAATCCAAATATTTTATATAAAGTATTTAATTGAGAAACTCCAAGATCACTAATATATTTCCTGATATATTTTGTAGTTAAACTTTCTCTCTCTTTCTGAATCTTATCTAATCTCTGAAATGATTTATTCGATTTATCTTTTGCTTTATAAAACGATCCAAGGACAACCGGTATATGTTTCATTTTTCTGTTAAAGGAAATGTTTAATTCGAATTCGTGATCGCCACACACTTCGTAATTTTCATCAAACCAAACATTCTCATCGAAGTGTAAAGAGGCGCGCCACATTGGTTGAGAAAAAACAATACATCTGTCCAATTGCACTAAGTAATCAAAATCAGGCATTTTGATCACCTCGTTCTTATGTCTCGCGTTAAATAATTCATTAGGTGTGCTTGTAACATATTGATCTGCATAGACTAGCACCACATCTGGATTTTTATCAAGTTCTTGCGCTAGGAGTTCTAAAGCATCTTGCCTAAGCCTATCATCGGTATTAGAATTTGTAATGTATTTTCCAGAAGATGCACTTATTCCTCTATTCCAAGCCTTGTAAATTGTTTCTCGTTCTTCGGTTCTAATGTACTTGATATTTTTTCCTTTATTAAAAAATTCTCTGACTATAATATCTTCATTTTCTCTAGAACCACTATTTACGATAATTATTTCCAATAAATCAGCTATCGACTGATTAAGAACATCCTCAATTTTTTGTTTTATAAATTTTTCAGAATTATAGGTGGAAATGATTACAGAAATTAAGGGAGTTTGAGAATTCAATTTAGCCCCTTTGACCAAAGATATAATTCATTTTTTTCATTAAATCACCAAATATGTTCCGTAGATTATGTCTAAAAACCAAAGCATTTAGTAAACTAGTAGTTACAAATATTTGAATCGACTTTGTTGGCATTAAGAACAGCGAAAACAACGAAGCAATAAGTAATAGTACCACAACAACAAGCCTTGTAAATCCGCAATTATGCAGAAAGTCATATAGCGAAATTTTAGCATAAGATCGCAATGAGTGTAGCATTAGGTAATTAGCAAATACTACGCTAATGAAGTAGCCTAGTAATCCCCAAATAGTATTAGTGAACTTGAATCCAACCCACAATAATATCGAAGTTATTATAAAGTTATTAATCTGTATAAAGCTTAATACCTTAACTCTACCCACACCTAACAGATAATTGTAAATCGGATAACCAAATACATTTATGCATTCCGGTAAGGACAGAATTATAAATATAACTAAAGCTTCTGGAATCTTATAAAACCAAAGGATAAGCAAGGTTAAAGGAAAAATTGAGATACCGAAGAAAATACCCGCATAGCTAATTCCATTCTTGCAATAATCAATTAATTCCGAGACGGCAAAATTTTTTCTATTCTGATCTGTATCCAAAGAACTAACTTTTGGTAAAATTACTTTATAAGCATTAAAAAACAACCCGGAAATTGCTATTGCAAAACGTCGTGCAATTTCATATGCCGGGACAGAATTAATGGAATAGTAAACCCCAAGAATATACTTTACCATTGGATCAATTAAGGAGTTGAATAACGACATTGCTTGTACTGCTATACTAAAGGATATAATACCTTTAGCCTCATTAAAACTAAACAAGCCTATTTTCATCGAATACTGGCTATATCTAAGTTTTGTGAAACTAAAATATAATAAGAATGCCACAAATGAAGATATACAGTAAACAATTGAAAGATATATAATGCTACGCAAAAAAAAATAGATGATGAGAACGCCAAATATAAGTAATATTTGTTGCACTAAAATTACTTTACTGGTGAATATGAAATTCTTATGTCCTTCAATGACAGATTTAAAAAAAAGCCCATAGTATTGAAGTAAAAATGATATACCCAGAATAAAGAAAGTCGGGTAATACATATATCGATTATTTCCAGAAATTAAAGAAGGATTATTCAAATAATAAATAAACCCTATAGTATACCCCAAAACCAGAAGAACAAGTCCCATAAGAATATATATATAGAAAACAGAAGATAGAATGATCTCGACTTTTTTAACATCTGATTGATTTTCCGCAACATATTTAATTATTGATGTTCCAAATCCAAAATCTATTGTTGCGCTAAGACCCCAAAGAGAAGCTAGAATTATCCAAATTCCAAAAACTTCGCTACCAAAACTCAATATGTTAAGTTTGATACTAACAAAGGAGATAATGATGCTGAAGAGAAATTGTACTGAAAGCCAAATAGAATTTCGCTTTTCAAATATCACTCGACTTCCCCATGTTTAGTTTGTGATTTCAGCAAATTATAGTTGTTTTCTTGAAATCCAAGTAGAATACCAAACCAAACAATATATTGGCCATATAACCACGACTCTGTCATCATCATAGAAAAAATGATATAAAATAACGACCAATTAATGGCCAATGTTGGCACAATATTTTCTTCCAATTGAATGTGCTTAATTGATCTTAGAGATTTTTTGAACACTTTGATTATAAAATTTAAGAAAAAAAATAAACCGATTATCCCTGTTTCAGTCAGTACTTGCAAAAAGGCAACATGAGGTGTTCTTCCTTCTACATATATATCGTAGAACCCCCTAGGAATTGTATAATAATTCTGTGAGACATGCTTAAACGCGTAAGCACCAATCCCTAGTATCGGGTGTTGTGTATATGCAACAATGGCTGTATGCCATATAAACAATCGAGAAACAAAAGAATTTAAGCCAACACTTTCGGGATCGTTTGTCAGTACTACTTCCTGAGATTTCCCTACGACCCGATTTCCTTCTTTATTTACAAATAGTATGAATATAGCAGCGCTTATAACTAAAAAGAAAGCGACCATAGTAATAACAAGATGCTTTTTTATTTTATACTTCCTGTCGTTAAAAACCAGAAAAATTATTAACGTAATAAATGATATTCCAAATGATAGCCAAGCATTTCTTGTTTGTGTAAAAACCAAACCAAGTGTGTTAACTAAGAACAATAGTCCATAAAGAAGTCTTTTACCACCGCATGAATAAATAAAGAATATGAAGGAAACGAGTGCGGCCAACCCAGCAAAATCAATAAAATAGACACCCAAAATACCAAAGACTCTTTTACTGCTACCCGCGCCTAAATAAATGACCCATATGGAGTGCAAAAAAACTGCTGCAATGAAGAATAGTAATCCGGATTTAATATATTTTATTTTTTTAATACCGTTAAGAGTTGCGTAAAAAACTAAAATTAAAGCAACAAGATTTAGCATGTCTCTAAAGCTTAATAATTTTTCCGGTGTATTAATAATGGATGGCAATGATGATAAAAAAAATAATACCAGAGCCACCCAGATATCATTGGAACGTAATGATATCTTCCTTTCATCAGAATTTACCTTGCAAGAAATAAATAGAATGACGGAAAATATGACGGCTTGATGAACTATTGTTAAGTAGGGAAGGAAAATGAGCAATAGCAAAAAATTAAAAGTAAAGTAGAAATTAAATAACGAGATTAAACTTAAAGAGACAACAAAAAATGCGCCCATAATCTTAACACCCATGGGTAATTGTAACACTTTGATTATCATCAACATTAAACTTAATTGGACAATCAAATAAAAGATATTCTTCTTTATTATTAATGAAGAAACAATTAATCGCATCAAAGTCTAAACTCAGTCATATTCTAATTTAAAAAGAAAATATTGCGAATGACTCTTTTAAGTTCGCTATTAAGAGAACGTGATACAACCGCTTTTACAATCTCAAATGTCAAGAAAACTATTACAATTAGAAAAGAGGCAAGTAACGCAAAAATAGTGCGCGGAGGAAATGATTTCTTTTCAGCTGGGATTGCTTTATCGATAATTGAAAGTACCGGGATGTTCTTTTGTTCTTCAAATCTCGTTTGCTCATAAAGTGGTATGATAAATTCTAACATTTTATTATAGATTTGAACATCTCTGTAGCACCTAATATATTTTATTGCCTTGTTGGGAAGTTGTTTAAGAGAGATAATTAGATCTGAGCCCCCCTTACCATTTTTAATACTATTAACTTTTTGTTCGAGCTCACTAATTGCAATTTTCGAATTCAAAGTAATAGGAGATTGTTCCCCATATATCTTAGCAAAATATGAACTTTCGACTTGTTTAGAAATCAACTCAGCTTCTAGTTTTGAGTATGCCTCTAAGCTACGTTTTGCTTGTTCATCGGCAGCAAAAATCCCGCTTTGGTTTTGATAAGAAACTAAAGAATCTTCTGCATTCCTTAATTTTTCTTTCACTTCATCGTATCGTTTTTCTAGAAAAATCCTATTGTCTCTTGATTTTTGGATATTCATTTCAACAAGAAACTTATTCAATTCATCTACAAGAAAATTATTCATAGCTGCTGCTTTTTGAGGTGTACTTGAACGAACTGTTATTTCATAAGCACCCTGCTCAGTCTCTTCAGCTTTAATATTACTCTTTAATTCTAAAACTGTCTCCTCCATTGTATTAAAACCATATTCCTTATACAAAGAATACTTGTGTATAATTTTTTCAAGAATCGTCCTGCTATAGATTACGGTTGTAAAAATATCAGTATCCACACCACCAGAACTTAGTCCAGGTACAGCTATAGGCAAATTTGAAAAACTTTTAACGATTGAGCTTAGCCCAGAAGATTGATCTGCATCTGAAGCTATTATTACTGATCTAGAATCGAATTTCGGTGGTATTAAAAAATATATTAACAAATAAGATAACGCGACCGAAACAACAAGTAGAACAATTAAATGTATTTTTTTTCTTTGAATTATTGTTAAGTATTCAATAAGACTCATTTTATTTACCATGGCATTTTCTTCCAATATTTAACCTTTGGATGAAGTTCGAAATCATTTACTTAATTGTATTAACAAAAGGACTATTGTGGTTATACTTCCTATTATTCCAGCAGCACTACCAATATTGCTTAAATAATAAGGAAGGTTTTTAGGAATATTCTTTGGAACATAAATAAAATCGCCCCTTTCAATTTTTGTGTTTTCCAAACTCTTCCAAGTTCTGTCTTTACTTGTAATAACTTTAGCTTCGTCAATATCTTCTGCGCTTTCGGTTAAACCTCCCGCTTTTTCAATATAAAACGACCAATCTTCACCTGGGCGAAACTTTATGTAACCTGGTTTATCAACCTGACCAAATACGTATACAAAATCTTGAATTTCAGGAATAACTATTACATCGCCATTCTTAACATTAAAATTTCCTTGTGATGAGTCGCTGTCTAGTTTTGAGAAATCTACTACTCCGTGAGATTCGATAAATCTTAGCGAATTATCAATATTAAAGGCAATTCTTAGCTGTTCTTCCGTCAAAGTATTCGTTCTGTACATTTTTAACTCTTCCGCCTGTAATTCTTCTACTGTCTTTTGCAAAAGTGGTAACGTTGTAAATGTACTATCTTTTTCAAAAAAATCTCGAATAGCTTTCATTTTATTATACTGAGTTTCATCTCGACTTCGTAATAATTCCGCCCTCCTTATATCCGCTTTCCTTGTAAAACCACCTGCCAGATCGATTACATTTTTAACTGTAGAATTGGCATTAGAGACCACGACATAACCAGGATACTTAATTTCTCCAAGTACTAAAACTCTAATAAACTTCTTTTCATTCTCGTCAGCTAAAATTCTAATAACATCTCCCCTATTTAATAGGGGATTATTACTAATATCAACTACGATTCTTTCTTCATTTCTTTTAACATCGTTATACCTTAAAATTTCAGCTTTTGTCACATTGGTATAGGCAAGATTTAATCCACCACAAAACTGAATGGCGTCAGATAATCGATCACCGTCAACAAATTGAAATTTGATTGGTTTATTTACAGCGCCTATGACCTCAACAGAGTTCTTAGAGTCATCGTAAGCCGGGAAAATTATTACATCATCATTTTTGAGATATGGATTCTGAGAAAAATCACCAGTCAACCGAAATTTAAGAAGATCAATCTTACTTGTTTCTCCTGATGCTCTTTTTAAAGTTATATTTCGGAGCGGATATTTTGCTTCTACTCCTTCTGCAGAAATAGCGATTCCGTTACTTTTTGCTTGCGTAATCAAATTGGAAAATGCTTCAATATAGAGTAGAGTTATTATATTATCTACTCTCTGCATTGCAGAGGCTTGAAACGATCCATTAACTATGAAATCCCCGCCAACAGTAATTGTTATTGGCTGTATCATAGATAACGATTGTTGTTTGCTGTTCTGCTGTTCACTTGACTGTGCGAATAAAGAATGCGCAAAGAACAACAAAGTAAAAATGGCTAGTTTTTTCATAGATATTCTAATAATGTTCTAAAATAAGTGAGAGTATAACGAATGGTAAAAATGGGGCAGACGTATTCTCCAATTTCATTGACTGATTAAAATTAACGATTTCCGTACTGAACTTCATAATATTTTTGATATTCGCCGGAAATTATTCGCTTCCACCATGTTTTGTTAGCCAAATACCAATCTATGGTGGATTCCATTGCAGTCTCAAATTCAAATGATGGCTTCCATCCCAATTCTGTCTGAATCTTTGTTGAGTCGATGGCGTAACGTCTATCGTGTCCGGGTCTGTCCTTTACGTACTCTATTAAGTCTTCAGTTTTACCCAGTTTGTTCAAAATCAGTTTAATGATTTCCATATTTGTCATTTCGCGAGACGCACCGATATTGTAAACTTCTCCAACTCTTCCCTTTTCAAAAACTAATTCTACAGCTTTGTTATGATCAATTACATAAATCCAATCGCGGACGTTTAGACCGTCTCCGTAAACCGGAAGCTTTTTGTCTTTGAGACAATTTAGAATCATAAGAGGAATTAATTTTTCCGGAAATTGAAGCGGACCATAATTATTTGAGCATCTTGTAATAACTACAGGCAATCCATATGTATGATGAAAAGCTTGAACCATCAAATCGGCTGCGGCCTTACTTGATGAATATGGGCTATTCGTTGTAATTGGTGTTGATTCTGTAAATAGGCCAGTCTTGCCAAGACTGCCGTACACTTCATCTGTAGACACTTGTAAAAACTTTTCAACGTTATAACGGCGGGAGGCTTCCAGCAAGACGTTGGTACCAATCACATTTGTACGGTAGAATATTTCAGAGCCGAGAATGCTTCTATCAACATGCGATTCAGCCGCAAAATTTATAACATGTTTAATCGAATATTTTTTGAATAGATAATCTACCAGTTCGTTATTAGTAATATCTCCTCGGACAAACTGATAATTCTTCTTTCTTTCTACCGGTTTAAGATTCTCAAGATTACCGGCATAAGTAAGTTTATCCAGATTAAGAATAAACACATCATCTCTTTGAGATAGAATATAATTGATAAAATTGCTGCCAATAAATCCGGCTCCGCCGGTAACAAGTATATTTTTCATATTAAATCCTAAAAAGCAAAGAATCCAAAATAGATTCCGGTTTGAATAAAGAAATTATTTGAAGACAAATCTTTTGGTACACCAACAATATTTTGGTCGTTATTAATTTTCCAGTCACTCGAAAAGTTCATCACATATCCGGCACCAACTCGTAAGGCAATGAAACGGTTAATCGGTACATCAAGATTAAGAGTTGGTGTAAAAGTAAAAAAATTGTTTTTAATATTGGTATTCACTCCAAGAAGCTTGATCTTATCTGCAATGCCCGGCTCTGGCCAAACGTCTCCCCATTTATAGGAATCTTGATTTTCAAATATTTCAATGCTTTGAGAACCACCGCCAATTATGCTACCAATTGAAAGAGCAACATTCTTTACAAACGGAAGTGTATATTCGATTGTTAAACCACCGAATCCGTAATTGTATTTAACTTCATGGTTCCAACCTACAAATCCAGCACCATAAACTTTCCCACTAGTACTTTGAGTTCCACTCAATCCAATTCCGCCAATTCTCACATTATCAACAATCATTATATAAGCGTAACCGCCGCCGCCAAACAAAAACATTCCGTTTGATAATTCCGGAATTCCGAAAGTTTTTATTTGGGCATTTAATGCATCAAGATTCGGAAAAACATAAGAAGGTGAAATTCCGCCCGCAGCACCAAAACGTGCAACCCAGCCAACATCTTCGCCTTCTTGGGCAAAATATCTGGTACAGCTTAGTAAAAGCAATAAAAACAATGCCAATTTTTTCATAATTGTTCGGTTTGGAATTTGTTGGGCAAAAAATAGCAAAACAGAGGAGAAATCAAAAACTTCTGGTTAAAAAAGAAGACCAAAAAGAGTGTAAATAAAAAGGCTGCATCGGTTTTCAAATACCATATCACCACAACAAGGTGAAAACCGTGCAGCCTTTAAGGGCAACTACATTGGGGGGCAAACTTAATCGCCCTTAGTACTTCCGCTAAAAACAATTATCAGAACATAATTATTATCATTTCTCAACTCCGCTCGAAATGACATCTTTCTTCCTTTACTTAACTTAATCCATAATTTTTCTTAAGAACGACGAGCTATCTTCTTCGCTATCGTTGTAGTAATCGTTTCTTTCCGGTTTTGGCTCGGTAGTCTTAAAGCCGCTTTCCAAATCAAACAGATTGTTAAACAAATCCGGATTCTTCTTCATTCTTTTAATTGTAGGTACATCTAAATTTTCAGTGTCGCTAAGCTCGAATCCGCGTTTTGCAGAAAAGCCAATGTTGACAGCCATTCTTTCGCGCTCTCTTTCTTTAGGCTTAGCTGCTTCTTGTTTTTCTTTCTTCAGTTCTGTAATCGGTTTGCTGAATGCTTTGGTATCGAAACCGGTAGCAATAACTGTGTAAGAAACATAATCTTGCATTTCATCTTTTATTACTGCACCAAAGATTACGTTTGCTTCTTCTCCGGCTGCTTCGAAGATTACATTATTGCCTTCTTCAATTTCTTGCATAGTCATATTAGAAGGACCGCTGACATTCAACAAAATGTTCTTTGCGCCTTTTATAGAAACACCTTCCAATAATGGAGATGAAATTGCTTTTTGAGCTGCTTCAACGGAACGGTTATCGCCGCTTGCAATTCCGCAACCCATCAATGCTTGTCCGCTCTCTTTCATTACTGTGCGTACATCGGCGAAGTCCACGTTTATAATTCCCTTTATCGTAATGATATCGGAAATACCGCGTGTTGCTTCGTAGAGGATTTCGTTTGGTTTATCGAATGCAGCCTTTGCAACTGTTGCAGCTTCAATTATTGCAAGAATTCTGCTGTTCGGAACAATGATTAAACTGTCTACATATTGTTTTAATTCGTTAATGCCTTCTTCGGCATTTTTCATTCTGATTTTACCTTCCCAAGAGAAAGGTTTTGTTGCAATACCTATTACTAAAGCCCCAATGCTCTTTGCAATAGATGCAACTATTGGTGCAGCACCGGTTCCGGTTCCGCCGCCCATACCGGCAGTAACAAAAACCATGTCGGAACCATCTAATGCTTGTGTTAATTTTTCGCGATCTTCTTCTGCGGCTTTTCTTCCAACATTAGGATCAGCTCCGGCACCAAGTCCGCGTGTTACATTTGTTCCAATTTGAATTTTCTTAGATGCAAAGCTGTCTTCTAAAACTTGCGCGTCTGTGTTAACTGCGATGAATTCTACTCCGCGCAATCCGCGATTAATCATAGAATCAATAGCGTTGCATCCGCCGCCACCAACACCAACAACTTTAATTTGTGCTGAAAGCGGTTTAGCTGTTTCTAATTGAAAGAACCGAGGTTTTCTTTCCAGTTTTTCGTAAGTGTCGGACATTACTCCTCCTTGTTGTGGTTTTTATAAATAATTTTTTCTTTCATAATTTTTATGAACAAATCACAGGTTTTCAAAAAAATCTGTCAACTTCTTAAAGACGTTATTTACTTTAAACTTTCCTTCGCGGCTTGCGCGTGCATAACTTTCTTGCGCAGATTTGCCCGGTATTCCTCTAATCAAACCGGCTACTGTAGCAAACTCCGGACTTCCAACTTCTTTAGATAGTCCGGTACCGAGATCTAGCGGAACACCAATGCGTGCCGGCAGTCCAAAAATTTCTGATGCAAGTTCATCACAGCCCGTTAGCAATGAACCACCTCCCGTTAATACTATCCCGGCTTTTACTTTGCTCTTTAAACCGGAATTGCGAAGATCATTATCAATCAGAGTAAAGAGTTCTTTCATTCTAACACTAATAATTTGTGTAAGAAGAGAAACCGGAATTTTTACATTCCCTCTAGCTCCGACGCCCTTGATGTAAATATCTTCGTCTCGAATAATTGCGTGCTCGGTCGCGTAACCATGCTCGCGTTTTAGCTTTTCTGCTTCGGTTGTAACTATGCCAAGTGTTTCGCGGATATCATTTGTAACTTGATTTCCGGCAACACCAATTACCTTAGTATGTTTAATAGCTTTTCTGTGAAATACAGCTACGTCTGTTGTTCCGCCGCCAATATCAATCAACACAACGCCCAAATCTTTTTCATTTTCTTCAAGAACAGATAGACTTGATGCTATCGGCTGTAACACCAAGTCTTTCGGAATATATCCCGCACGCTCAACAGATTTTTTAATATTCTGAAGCGCTGGAATAGATGCTAAAACAACATGATTTACAGCTTCCAATCGTGAACCGCACATTCCTATAGGATCATCAATACCGCCGGTATGATCAACAAAATATTCTTCGGGAATGATGTGAAGAATTTCTCTATCGGAAGGAATTCGGATAGTATGAACATCCAGTTTAAGACGATCTAAATCCGATTGTGAAATTTCATGATCGGGATTATTTATTGTTACATAATTTCTGTGACGCAGACTTGTAATATGTTCACCCGCAACGCCTACGTTTAGTTCTTTAATTGTAAACCCGGCTCTATTGCTTGCAATGTTCATTGCTTCAGTAATTGCTTCAGCAGTTTTAGCAATGTTAGCAACTAAGCCACGTGTTAAACCTTCCGATGGTGCAACGCCAAACCCAAGTATGTTGATGTTCGAATCCACATGTTCAGCAATTACCGCGCATACTTTCGTTGTTCCAAGATCCAAACCCGCTATTACATTTTTCTTCATGATTTCTTTTCCATCACTTCTTGGTTTTGTTCTGATTGTTCTAATAGTCCAAGGAAAATGTGTCCGCCGTATCGTAAATCAACATATTCCATGTAATTGTTTAACTCTTTTCCTTTTAAAAAATTCCAAAAATTGCTGAAGTAAAGAATTTTCCTTAATTCATTACCTCTTCCAAGCATCACCGGATAATCGAACGAAGAGAAATAAACACTTATCTCACCGCCGTTCTGCATGTCGATTGAAGAAAGTGCATCATGCATTTCCGGATTTGCAAGTTTCACCGCGCCGATAATTTTCGCCGCAGTCAGTACATCATAATTTTTTTTAATTGACGACAACATCTTCACAGCTTTATTCAACTGAACATTTGCTATAACCGGATAATCAATTTGTTTTGAGTTTTCCAAAACCGGCAATACTTGCAGTCTGTCAGAAATCAAATACTGCTCTTCATTAATGAAGAGCATCGATTCAAAATTTTTCTCTGTAATCTTAACAGTGACTTTATTGTTTCCATCGTAACGTACATCGGCAGAAGCTACATAAGGATGTTTCTCGATTCTATCTTTAATAATCTGAACTGTTAATGAGCCCAGGATATTTCTATTGGAAAGCATCGCATATTTCAAATAACTTTCTTTAGATAGATGAAAATTTCCCTCAAGCGAGATATATTTAATTTTATCTACATCAGCGGCCATAACACCAAAAGACATATATGCTATTGCTCCAATTGCAATGAGGAATAGAACTGCAGCTATTATGTGTTTTGGTAATTTCATTACTTCTTTTCTGCTTTTAGAAATTCAACAAACTGATTTCCAAATTTCCAGATGTCGCCCGCGCCAAGAGTTATTACGATATCACCTTTCTGATAAATTGATTTCAGCAAGTCCGGAATTTTTGTTTTATCGGGCTCGTAGTAAACATTTTTATGGCCAAACTTTTTTGCTGTTTCTGTTATCAATTCTCCAGTTATTCCTTCAACCGGTTTCTCGCGGGCCGGATAAACATCTGTGCAAATGAAGATGTCGGAATTCAAGAACGATCTACCAAACTCTAAATAGAAGTCTTTTGTGCGGCTGTACAAGTGTGGCTGAAATACAGCAACTAATCTTCTATTCCATCCGCGTCGAATTCCATCCAGAGTTACATTTATTTCCGTCGGGTGATGGCCGTAATCATCAATAACCATTACATCTTTATCATACTTGGTTTCGAAGCGGCGGTAAACACCGGCAAACTTGCCTAGCGATTTTTGAATCGTCTCAAAATCAACTCCCATTTCTTTTGCAATTGCAACAGCAACAAGAGAGTTCTTTATGTTATGCAATCCCGGAATATTTATTTTAATTCTGCCAAGCTCTTCACCTTTATACACAACAGTATATTCCGAGTGATTTTCTGAGTGAGTAATATTTGTTGCGCGAACATCAGCTTGAGGAGAAACACCGTACGTAAGAATCTTTCTAGTTATTTGTGGAATAATATCTTGCAGAGCCGGTTCATCTAAACACAACACAACAAAACCGAAGAAAGGAACTTTGTTGGCAAACTCTATAAACGCCGCTTTGATATCATCTAAGTCTTTGTATGTATCTAAATGTTCTTTCTCTAATGTTGTAATTGCTGCGATGGTTGGTGTTAACTTCAAAAATGTTCTGTCGAATTCATCAGCTTCAACTACGATGTATTCA
>Ga0172380_10001540_pt1 | contig 39286 bp, 33 predicted proteins | sample Leawe162metaG_FD_119747 | JGI IMG/M metagenome (GOLD analysis project Ga0172380, IMG submission 119747) | Leachate microbial communities from a municipal landfill in Southern Ontario, Canada - Leachate well 162 metaG | ecosystem: Engineered > Solid waste > Landfill > Unclassified | place...
ACCAACATTAATACCAACATTAATACCAACATTAATACCAACATTAATACCAACATTAAATAATGTTGACTATACGTTGAATTATAAAGTTTCGTTGATGGGGGTGAATCCATCCGCAGCGAAATGTGTTGGAGACGTACCTTTGAAAATTGTGGTAAAAAGCGGTGGACAAAGCAAAGAATATAGTGGAATAGTACCGACATCGAGAGAAGTTGTGGGTAATAAATTGGTTTTTGGAGGTAGTATTAATTTGCCTGGTTTTAGTGCAAACAATGGTGTTTCTGCTTTTATCTCGGGTCCAAAACATTTGCAAATGAAGTATGGAGTGAATAAACAATCAAATGTTTATGGTAAAGCTGAAGGTGAATTGGTTTTGACTAAAGGAAATTCATTGGTTTATGATTTTTCGGATTATCCAATGTTAGCCGGTGATGATAATCAAGATGGGATCATAAACGGAGTTGATTTTGCCTATATTAAGTCAAAAGCGTTGATTCATGAAACTGTGGCTGAAGGCAAGACTTTGAGAGGTGATTTGGATGGCAACTGTCAAGTAAATTCAAATGATGTAAATATTTTGAAGATGTCATTGCAAGATAAGCAAGAACAATTATATTAAATATGAAACCAATAGTATTATCACTTTTGTTAGTTTTGGGAGTGTTGTTGGGCTTTGCGTGGATGAATGGAGATGTGGGAAATTTGGGGATAAAAAAGGCTACTGTCGCTGAAAGGGTGTTGTATTTTGAACCAACAGTTGATGTGGAATTTGAAAAAGAAAAAGAAATTAATTTGATGATAAATAATAGTCGAGCACCAGTGGTTGGGTTTAAAGTTGAAATACAATATGACATTAAAACGACAAAAGTTTTGGGGTTTGAAATAAATAAAGAGGTGTTTGATTCGTTGATTTCGAGTAATATTGATGAGAATGCGGGAAAAGTGTCGATAATTGCAAATAGGAAAAAGAATTTTGAAGGATTGGTTGGTGGGGTTCAAAAGTTGGCAACAATTAGAGTACTGGGGATAAAAAAGGGGACTTTGCGATTGGGGAGTGAAGGATTACCCAAGGTAACAGTTTTTGAAGCGGGGAAACAAGTTGAAAGTGTTTTTCAAATGCAAGAATTTAAGGTAGGGATAAAGTAAAAAGGGATGATATACTAAGATTAATTTCGGGCAATTAGCTCAGTTGGTTAGAGCACCGTCCTGATAAGACGGGGGTCGATAGTTCGAGTCTATCATTGCCCACAAATGGAAGGATATATTTATATAATCCAAAGTGAAAAAAATAAAAGATATTATATTGGAAGTACAAATGATATAGATAGAAGAATCCGAGAGCATAATATTGGAAAAAGTAAATATACATCAGAGTCACTTCCTTGGAAACTGATGTTTAGCCAAAAGTACTTGAATTTGACTATTGCAAGAAAAGCAGAATATTGGCTGAAAAGACAAAAAGATGCTGATTTTATCAGTCGACTAATTATTGATCGTAAAATAATAAAAAATTTTGGTTAGAGCACTCCGGTGTATACCGGAGGGGTCGATAGTTCGCCCCGGTGATTACCGGGGTAAAAGTCTATCATTGCCCACAAGAAGATTGATAAAATAGAATATGAATAAGTGGCTGTGGATTGTTTTGTTGTCTTTGTTGCTAGGAATGGGAATGGGGTTTTTGACATGGAAATTGTTGCCCCCTAAGACAAAAAATGAAATATTATCCCCGTTGGTCCTTCGGCAGGCTCAGGATAAAAATGAGAATAAATTTCAGGTGGTGGGATTTTTGCCTACTTGGATGATAGGGAAAACAAAAATGTATGGAAGTGAACTGACACAATTAATTTTTTCGGGAATTGAAGTAAATAAAGACGGTTCGCTGTTGTGGGACTTTCAGAGCAAAAAAATAAATAATGATGACTACGTGGCTATTAAAAATAATGTAAAAGCAAAAGGGGGGAAGAATTTGGTTTCGATTAAGCTATTTATTGACAAAAATTTGGATTATTTGGTTGCTAATGCGGAATCTAAAAGTAGATTATATGCCGAAGTTAGGGATATCGTAGTAGCAGGTGGATTTGACGGTGTAAATGTTGATTTTGAATATATGAGTGACCCAATACGAATTTTGGATGACGATATGATAGTAATGTTTGAAGAAATGAAAAAGGCGGGATGGGGAATTGTCAACGTTGATGTTTTTGCCAATACTATAATAAAGGGAGACGTAAAGGAGCTTGATAGACTGGCTCGTACCGTAGATGGAGTAATAATAATGGCTTATGACTTTCACCGACCTGGGTCAGAAATAGCCGGTGCGGTGGCGCCAATGATGGCTGACGTGGGACAAAGAAGTATCGCCGAAATTGTAAACCGTTTGTCAGCTGATGGTGTAGCTAAAGAAAAATTTGTTATGGCCTACCCGCTGTATGGATATCAGTGGGAAACGATTAATGGTGAACTAAATAGCCCGACTATGGCAAATGGCTATGGAGTAACGATTTTGTATAAAGAAGGGATTGGATATACGGCAGGAATTTTTGATGATAAGGCAAAATCACCTTGGTTTGCGTGGATTGAAAAAGAAGAAAGGTTTAAATATGTAACAAAAAAAGTGGGTAAATATTATCAAAAAGTTAAGGAATTTTATACTATCGATCAGTGGCATCAGGCGTATTTGGAGAATGAAGATAGTTTAAAATCTAAAATAGAGGTGGTAAAACAGGCGAAAATTGGAGGTACTGGTTTTTGGGCATTGGGGTATGAGGGAAAAACTGATTTGATTGAAAAATTAATTAATTGAATATTTAATGTGTAGTGGTATAATATAGGATATTAAATTTTATTTTGCATAATAATGAAATATCAACAATTTGCTGAAATTCTTAAAGATAGGGATAAGTTTTATGGAAAAATGGGTGAGTTTGATCTTGATATTCAAATAAGTGATGAAGTGTTTTCCTGCTTAAATGGAATGACACATAATATGAGAGCCAATTTTGACGAAATAAACCCAGTTAATGATATGATAACTACTTTAAAAGATATGAGAACTGTTGAACCAGGAAAATCTAATCCAGACGTAATTGATGCTTCGACTATTTTTGTATTAAGATGTTCTTTTAAATAATTTCTTATGTTTCAATGCTAAAATGATGAATGGAAATAATTAATTTTGTAAATAATTTGTTTTCCAAATAGCAAAGTCAAGAAGATTGACAATATTGTCGTAATTAAAGTCGGCTAGTTTTGTGTTTGTTGCCCCTAGATATTCATTTTTCCAAATAGCAAAGTCAAGAAGATCGACTTTGTCGTTATTATCGGTGTCGGCTAAAAATAAATTTACTGGCAATAGATAGTTGTAGATTGATAGTTGATCGATATCACCAGTAAATAAATTTCCGCCAATATAAAGATTGCTGTCGGATTCATCGTTACTTAATTTTCCAACTTGATTAGTTTGGCTATCTAATTTGTTATCAATTTTATAGGTGACAGTGTCGGTGGTGTCGGAGTAATTAATTTGAATATCATGCCATAATCCATCATTAATTTTTTGTTTTGAATTGGAACTGGTTTGAATAGAACCATTGGGGATAACAAGGTGAAGTTGGCCGTTTGGGGCAAGAAATAACCCGTAATTTCGGCTACTTCCTTGTTTGACAAAAATAGGTGGATAAATATTGGATGCTGGGGTTTGATTGGTTCTTATTTTTGCAATAAAGGTGACATCACCTGATAGCTGTAAACTGGGTGAATTGTTGATTAATATATTGCCAGTGTTACCGCCAAAACTAATGTATTTAATATCACCTTCTTGTTTGAAAGTAGTATCACCACTAATTGTTCCATCGTTGCCGTAAAAGGAGCTGTCAAGAGTATTTAGACCCTTATATTCGTTAAATTTTAAATCTAATACATCATATTTACCTATGTCTTGGGTTTTGTTAAAACGGACTCGGACGCGGCGGAGATCTCGATTACTATTTGTAAATGATACACACGGACTGTTGTCGTCACCGCACGTAACGTAATACATCCAAGGTGAACGACCAATATCTTCGAAGTTTCGTGTCTCGGCGCCTGGTTGAAGAAAAGTGTAATAGACTGAATGTCGATTTGTGTTTGTTTTAAATGATGTGTCTGGAGTATCGATAGTTGTTAAATTTGAGGAAGATTGAATAACCCCTTGATAATTAGCATTACCGGGAAAAGCTCCAACAGAAAGATAGGTATCGAAATAATTGCTGTAATGCCAATCCCAGTCACTGTTGAACGTTTTGGCACAAAGACCAGAATTAGGAACTCCTTTGGGGGAAACATTCCAACCGTTTCCGTCCCATAATTTCCAGGAATTTGGGTCGGATAAGTTTTGAGTCCGCATAACACAAATTCCTTCTGAACCATAATTTCCTGGATTATTGAGTGAATAACCGGGTAATCGGACTGTCATTTTTGCATAGTAATAATTGTCTTTTTTTATAATGTTGCTAGGTTGGAAAAAACCAGTATGAAGCAATTTGTTGTTGGGATTAAATGGAATCGATGTTTGGGCGATGGTTTGATTTGGTGGATCTAAGTGTGTAAAATTGTAACCAGCATCGATTGAAGTTACTAGATTTATTGAGTTCCATCGACAATCAGTAGGATTTGTAGAATTACAATTGTTGTGTATTGATCCGTGATATTCGTTATGAACTAGTCCATATACTGTAGTTCCATCAATTGTGTAAGTTGAGGTTAAAAATTCATAGTCATTGTTCATAGCTGGATTTTCATTATTGTCTGAAGGTAGAGTGATATGACAATCGTGTTTTATATCGGTGAGATTGGAGCCAATGAATTTGCGATTTAAATAATCGCCACTATATAATTGTAGATTGCCATTGATGTCAACTAATGCCCGAGGGGGAAAATCGGGGAAGTCTTCAGAATAACATTGGTCTTTTGTCCAAGAATATACTGTTTGGGTATTTCCAAATTCAATTGTGTAAGATGGAATGGCGAAACAGGTTGTTGGTAGTAAGAAGAATATAATTAATAATATTTTTACCATCGATTAAGAATACTATATTTATAGTAAATACTGATAAAATTGGAAATGGAAATAATTAAATACGTGATTGATTTGTTTTTACACATTGATAAAAACCTGGCGATGGTGATTGAGAATTTTGGGGTGTGGAGTTATGTAATTATGTGGGCAGTAATTTTTGTAGAAACTGGGCTGGTGATTATGCCGTTTTTACCTGGTGATTCATTATTGTTTGCGGCTGGAGCGTTGTCGGCGTCACTTAATGCTTTTAATATTTGGGCATTGTGGGGATTGATGGTTGTGGCTGCTTTTGTGGGTGATACGGTTAATTATTGGATTGGACACAGTATAGGTGAAAAAGCATTTTCGATGAATAGTCGTTTTTTGAAAAAAGAATATTTGGAAAAAGCACAGACTTTTTATGAAAAACACGGAGGAAAGGCAATAGTATTGGCTCGTTTTGTACCTATAGTTCGAACATTTGCACCATTTGTCGCGGGAATTTCGAAAATGAATTATGGTAAATTTATCTCGTATAACTTTTTTGGAGGATTGACATGGGTGACAATATTTTTGATGTCTGGTTTCTTTTTTGGAAATATTCCCATAGTTAAAGAAAACTTTCATTATGTGGCGTTGGGAATAGTATTGGTTTCCGTAGTGCCAATTGTGATGGAGATGACGAAGAAAAAACAATAGTTTTGTTTTCATATATAAAATTGGAACAGTGAGAATAATGTTATATAATCGAGCATGTCGAGAAAAGATGAACTGAAAAAGAGACATGATATACAAAGTGAAAGTAGGTTATCGTTTATTATGGATGCGATGAAAAGAGGTAATAATCCCATTTTGGCGGTAGAAGTATTGAATCGTAGGGATGCTGTGGGGGCTGAATCAGAAAGAATTGCTTTGGAGGCTTTACAAGAATGTAGCGGTTTTGTTAGGTCAGTACGAATGGTTTCTGATTTTGATGATAGAACAAAAAGACATGATATCGTAATAAAAATGAGAGATCCTGAGATGTGCGAAAAAGTTTTTGTTCAAGTAAAAACATCAGAAGGAGGTAGAGAAGCTTGGTTAAAAGAAAAGGCTGGGGAATATGATTTGCATGACGATAGATTGGCATTGGAGCGAAAGCTGGTCGAGTGTAATTTTATGGTGGTAGTTGTGGGAAAAGATAGGTCGGTAGATGAGAGGAAAGAATCGGTTAAACAACAGTTTTTTGAATGGGTAGAGAAGAAAAAGAATTTGATTGAGACTAATTGTTTTTAGTCTATGTCCTATAGTTTATTTTTTTAGAAAAAATGTAGTATAATATTTTTATGAGTAACCAAACAGATACTTTTTACAATAAATTAAATTCAAATCCTGGTATGAGTCGATCTGAGATTCAGGCAGAATATTGGAAGTTGGCAAAACAATTTCACTCGGACGTTTCAAAAGGTGATCAAATAGCAGAGGCAAAGATGAGGGATATTAATGAAGCTTTTCAGGTGTTAGGTAATGAAAAAAAACGAGCAGAATATGATGGCATGGTGAATGTTACCGAGACACCAAAGTATGAAGGTGGTGTGACTCAAACTGAAACTAAAGTGCATAAAACAACTAGTACTGAAAATGCAACTCCAATGCCGGAATATGAAAGTGAAACAAGGATGGGTTATGGGCGAGCCGCAAAAAATTGGGCTGACGCATTTGCCCACTTTAGTGCTTTTGGTGGAGGAGAAGGTAACGTGACTGATTGGGCTGAAGGACAAAAGCCAAAATCAAAAGTTAAAATGCCTGATTTTAAACCAGAAAATACAGAAAAAGGATTTATTTTTGCTTTTGGAAAATTAGAATTATCTAAAGATGAATTTAATTTATTGTCTGGATTGACGGATGCATTTAGAGAAGGTCACCCCACTACAATTGAATGCGGTAAATATAAAATTACTTTGGGCGAAGAAGTGGGAGATTTTAAAATTCAGGTAAGGTTAGATAGATTTAAAGAAACTGCAAAAGATATTAGTGTAAAAACAGGTGAATTCAAATATGAGATTAAACCTCCAGAAACTTATGTTGATGTTAATCAAATTGATCCGACATTAGTGATTGGAGCTCAAATGCCTGTTTATTACAAAGAATTGCTTGAAGGTGTAATTAATATGGCGACTGATATCGCTGCGAATAAGGTTATTGATGGAAATGATATTGTGACACTAAATCGTTTGAGTCGTGTAAGTTTTTCGGGCGAGGGAGATGATGTACGAACTCATATTGAAGCAAAAAAATTAAAAAATGAAGTTAATAGAAATATCGCTGAATGGAAAATAGTTCATGAAGGGGGAATTAAGGTAGAGGGGGATAATCTTTTTGCAAAAAGAGCTTCAGTAAAAATGAGAGTTTAGTTTTTTATATAAAAATGAAAGCACCTATACATGAAAATGAGATAAATGGTAGTCGTACAAAATATGAAGTTTTTGAAGCGTCAACAACTTTTGCAACACAACCTGAAACACTGCAGTTTAGTGGTGAAAATTTGGGAGAAAAAACAGCTAAATTTGGGGGATGTGTAGAAGCTGTGGCTGATATTTTTATAGATGCCAGTGCTGATGGAGATGACGGTCCTGTGACAAGGTATGTATTTATGGGGTTATTAAATAACCCGGAAAATGCATATAATATTCCTGGTGGTGATGGATTTCGGGCTATGGTAGAAAACGGTGATTTAAAGTTAAGTGAAGAGGCTGATAAGGCAGGTGCAAAGATTGAACAAGTTTTGTTTATTTTGGGTTATGGAACGGCACTAAATCGAAAAGCGACACTAGTTGATTGATTATTTTATACCTAACTCTTGGAGTTTTTGAACGAACTCATTTTTTTCGCTTTCGTTCATTGATGTGGCAAATTGTTGCATCCAATCACTTATCTGACCCATCAACTCGACCTTGTTCCATTTAAAAGCAAAGGTGATAGCAAGGGTGATGAGATCTAAACTTTTTAGAGCATCACTTTGTTCAGTGGTTAAATTGTTCATTGTAAATATTATTTTAAATATATGGCAAAAGTTGCTCCAAGTGCAGTTAAAGCACAGCAGGCTGATGCTGATGATATGACTAATGACACAATAACAGCAGGTTTGGCAATACGTTTAGCAAACCATTCTTCGTTTGACATAACAGGGCTACGAGATGGTGGTTGAGGAGGTAGTGATGATATCGGACCTCTTTTTGGCGGGTATGGAAAGGGAACGTGTATATTATTTTTTTCGTTAGCCATATTTTATTTACTCATTAAACGTTTATTGGGGCAGGCGGCACAGGCTGAGACTAAATTATTATTTTCACCATAGACACCACGACAATGTACAGACATAGAATATTGTTGAGTTGTTATTGGTCCGAGAAAATATCTGTAGAGTGGATATATTTTCCCTAATTGTTCATCTCCTGTTTCAGTAATGTAAACTTTACTGTATACCTTTTGTAAATCTGGATCGGGACAATCAACTGGAGGTAGTCCAACGCTCTTGAGAGTGTTATCTATTAGCACTTGATACTGTTTTGCAAATTTTGGATTAACTATTGCAAATTGTTCAAATGTGTATTCTCTTGTTATATTTGGCATTTTGATTTTTAATAAATAATGAAAACAGGGTTATTATCTTATAATAGAAATCTATAGTCTGGACTATATTGGGGACAAAAGTGGGGACAAGTAGGGACATGATATATTTAAATATGGGTATACATATTGAGTTGGCTGAATTTGTAGAAAATATTTTGAATAAAGCTTTGGCCACTGAAACAAATGTAGCAATATTGGCATTGCCGGGAACTGGATTGTCTCACTATTTAAAAGAATATAAGTTGAAAAAAATAGAAGTAACCTATATTAGCGATATTAAAAACTTTGTTTTATCAAAATTAAACATTATTGATGTTAGTTTTTTAACTAATCCAGATGTTTATGTGGAAATTGATAAATTGTGGCTGGAAGCGAAAACTGACCAAAAGTTTGTGGTTGTAATTGATGATCCGGGATGGGTTAGAAGTGTTGATTGTCAAAAAAGTCAATTTATGCAACGAGTGTATAAAACGATATATTTGTCAGTACACCAGAAAAAAGATGTGGAAAATATTGCTAAAGAAAAAAATATTAATATTAATATAGAACAGATTAATCATGTTGTAAGTGAATCGGCTGGATTGGGAAAGTTGATAAAATATATAGCATTTAAAGAAGACTTTGGTGGTAGTTGGTGGAAAAATGATGAACAACTATTTAGAATGATTACCCCAACCTTGGTAGCTATCTCACATTGTAGTGAGGAGGAATTGGAAAAATTTGGAATAAAAGCTGTGGAGAAATTTGTAAGTCCATTAATTGCTGACTTGATGACAAAAATTACAGGTGCTACTTTTGATATTAAAATTGATGATGATCTGACTATTTTGGAAAATGGGCAGAGTTTTGGAAAAAAAATGGGTGTTACTGAAAAACAAATAATTAATGAAATGCTGAAAAATAAGGGGATAATTGTGAAAGAAAAAATTGCTGAGATAAAATGGGGTGAAAATAGCTATGATAGTTATTCGGATCAGGCGATTAAAAAGACAATGATGAGATTGTCGGTGAAACTAAAAAAATATAGAATAAAATCAATTACAAAAGTGGGATATCAAATTGTAAACAGATGAGTGGTGTAGCTGTTGGTGCAAAAGAAAAAGTAAATATTGATATTACTCCCAAAAGGTCTGTTTTTTGGCCAGATGGATATCATAACCCGCAAACTGATTTGGATAAACAACTTGGGCAAGATGTGACCGAATTTTTACAAATCGACGATGATGGTGATCAACTGTTGTTAACGGTTTCGTTTAATACTAGAGATGAAGCAGTAGGTAAAAAGAACTCGGGCTGGGAAATAAATGGTGAGCCTGCATCAATTATGGATGTATATAAAAATATTTTTGATCATGATCGTTCTGGGACTGAAGTAGATGAAAAAACCTTAGAGAAATTTAGAGTTGGGGTAGTGGAACTAAAACTGCCGATAGTAGCGGCGGGGTATCTAGCGGGAAAAGAGGGAATGACAGTGGAACAAATGAAGAAAGATTATCAACCTGGTATTGATGTGAAAGCTAGGCCAAAGGTCGTGAAATTGACTGGACCAAGTCGGGCGGGAAAATCTCAATTTTTGGCGATTGAGGCATACAAAGGAAATATCGCGGTAGTGGCTTCGGAGCCATTTTCTGATTATGGTTTTAATAATTATTTGAGAGTTCTGCAAGAATATGGAAAACATCATGATATTTCCAAATATAATGATGATCAACTGTTGGATGTTATTAATAAAGGGATGAAAGAAATGGGTGAGAAAAATGCTTTTCCTTCACGACAAACTAAATTAGGAGTGATGATTGAAGAAATATTGGAATACTGTAAAACAGGGAAAGACAGGCCAGAAATAATATTTTTTGACTTGAATGGATATTCGGAAAATGAAAGAGTGCCACATAAATATGATATGGTGACGATGTTTGCCCCAGATGTACTGATGTTAGCAGGAAGAGGTTTTAGTGAGGATGGTGTGGATAAACGAGCAGTTGATGTCAATGGTGAAGTTATTGCCGATTATAGGGAACTATTAAATAGTGATGATTTTCAAAATACTATTCGAGAGGTGGCCGAGAAAGTGGGAGATGTGTGGGAGAGGAGATTAACTTAAAACTGATATAATTAGTTTGTGAATAACCGGAAAGAAAAGAAGGAAAATGTACCTTTGGTATCGAAACTGGTTGTAAGACCAGTAATTGGATTTTATGGTGGGGCGACGATAGACTCGACTTTTGATATGTTGTTAGAATCAAATTCTGAATTATTTTTAATGGTAAGGGCACATGCTTTGAAAGAAATTGAAGCCGATGATCAATCTGAAGGTCCCTTCAAAGATGTTACAGGAAAGATGGTAGATGAGGCAAAAAGTGTGGCAATTGGTAATTTGAAAAAAGTTCTACAAGAATATAAAAATATGAATTTAACAAAAGATGCAGCGTTGGAAAAATTAAAAAAAATGGTAGTAGTGAAAAATTGGTCATCAATGAAAGGAAATACTGTTGGTGATGCCACATATGGGGCGACAAATATGTATGAGGTCCAATTGGATTCGGATGTGAAAAATTTTTATACGAGTGAAGAATGAATAATATATCGAGAAGAGATTTTTTAAAATTGGGGGGGGCGATGTTGGGGGCGATGGCATTGCCAGAAGGTGTATGGGCTTTGGGTGAAAAACCACCTTGGCTTAGGGAAGAAATTACTGTAGGGAATTTAAAATTAACGCCGATTGTTGTTGAACATGATAGAGATGAATGGGAATTGGTTGGAGGTGAGGTGTCAGAAATATTAGTTAAACATGATTTCATTATTAATGAGTATATTTTTAATGAATATAAAAATGAAGTTGCTGATTCATCGGATTTGACGAAAGCTGTAGTAAATTTTTTTGATCAAGAAAATTTGGCGTTTTTGAAAATTGAAGAATTGGCAATGCAAAATAATATTCCAATTGTTTCAGCAGATCCTGCACATTCTCTTGATACTGCTAAAATGTTGACTGTGAATGCGTTGCAGGGACCAGGAGTTACCGCTGCAGTTATTAAATTTGTCGCTGATGATGTCGTTCGCAACAGTAATGAAAAGTTGATAGAGGTAGGTAAAAAAGATGGAAGAAGGATGGAAGCCCTTAAACTACTTGCTACTAATGCTGCTCCAATAGTTGCTGCCGCAAAAATGGCGATAATAAGTGTTGGTGAAGAAACTGATTTACGGCGTGTTGTTGTGGCAAAGGGTCTAAAGTTATTGAGTGAAACTGTCGATCCTGGGACACATGCAGCAATAGTGTACCCACCTGGTCATTGGGATGGTCAATTAGATGGACCCGAGATTACTAAAAATGGAATTAAATATTATTTAGACAATCCTGAGGAAAGAGAAGCTAGATTCAATGAATATATAAGTCGTTTCTCACCAGAAGATTATCCTCATTTTTATAAAATAAGAGGATATTCGGCTAAAAATGGTGAGTGGGAAAAGACGATGGAGATGTCGATAAATTAATTAGATTTGTTTTGTATCTTATAATATTGTGATATAATTGGTGATTGGTTTTGAACAAAGATTTGTAATTTTTGGTCTTGAGAAAAAGCTAATACTGAGAACTGCAGAGCAAATGTGGGTGGTTAGAATGTTTGCTGATGGAAATAAATGGGAAGCAAAACAGATAATAGTTTTGGAAGTGGATGAAAAAAATAATTGTAAAAAAATAATTTCAATAAAGGATGTTCCAAGGGAAATGAATACAGAGAGGGTTGAAGGTTTTGTATTGTTTGATGCTGGAGGATGTAGCTTACCTTCTCACAAACTTGGCTATAACGAGCCTGAATTGCCAGTGACTAGGTGGTATGTTAATTCTGTTCCTAAAACTACAGAATTGATTCGAAATCCAAATTGGTGGAATGGAAATCCTCCGGCGACGGCAATTCCTGCGGTATGGAGCAGAGAGTCGGGAGTAAAAGTTTTGGGAGATTCGATTTTAATTGAAGAATTGAGGGTGAGACTTCGAAAACGATGTTAAGATGTATTTATGACTGATAATTTTGAATATCATAATGTGGTTAATATATTAATGTTTAATGATAAGGGTGAGTTGGCTTTACAAATGCGGTCATCAGACGATAAATCTTTTCCAAATCATTGGGATTATTCGGCTGGAGGACATATTGATAATGGAGAAACTTCCGATATAGCGGCTAAAAGAGAAATGTTTGAAGAAATTGGAGTAGACGCAAAACCAATTTTTGTATCAAAGGTACAGTTTAAATATCAAGCGTGGAATTCAACAATAATGAGATTGGTTGATGCTCATATTTATAAGATAATATATAGTGGTATTTTTAAGATTGATACTATTGAAGTTGAGAAAATATCTTTTTTTAGTATGGAGAAGGTTCAAAAGATGATTGATGGTGGTGAAAAATTTCACCCAGAATTTTTGTTGACTTGGAATGATAAAGAGTTGATGAAACTGGTTTGTCGTGAGTAAAACTTTGCATAATTTGCCCTATTGTTTTATATAAATTAATAATACTGGTAAAATGGCTTATGGTGTCTAGTTCTGATGAAAAATATACTAAAAATGGGTGGTCAAAAGAAATGTTGAATGTAGTACATAGAGTATTGTTTTGCCTGTAGTTGGATATTATGGTGGGGCAACTGAAGAATCAACTTATGAAACATTGCTAAAAGATCCGCGTTTATTTGAAGTAGTAAAAGAAAGTGCGATTCAGCCCATTAAGCCAAGCAATGGTTTTAAAGCAGTTGGTTTGTTTGGTGATATTCCAGTTAAATTGATTTCTTCTGCGGCAAATTTTGTTAAAAATAATACAATTATTCTTATGGGTCAAGTGTTGCAAGAATATGGGAACAAAAATTTGGATGAAGATGCTGCCTTGGCGAAGATCCGTGGGTTGGTGACTGTTCGTGACATGTCAGATGTAACTGGTTTTATTGTGGGTGATGCTATGTATTCTGCTACTGACATGTACCAAGTTCTTATGACAGACAAAGATGGAAACATTGACCCGACTTTTAATATTTTTGTGACAAATGATTTGTCGGAGGAAGAATGAAATTTGCCCTATTGTTTTACAAATACAAATTAGGTAGAATATCCTCACTTAAATGCTAACGCAACTGTTCGGAAAACAGAAACAACTTTGTAACAAGGAGGGAATAGCGTCAACTTAGGTACAAAATTGTTTGTTTTTTAACAGCCGAAAGCTAATAAGCGTTCGGCTTTTTTAGTTCTTTTAAAATATATTTGTAGGCCTTTATTAAAATTAAGTGCTAATATCTTGGGCCTGTGGCTTAGTTGGTTATAGCGCTTCATTTGCAATGAAGAGGTCGCGAGTTCGAATCTCGCCAGGTCCACAAAATAATTTTTAATTTTTAATTTAAAATTTTTAATCAATTTTAAATTTTTAATTTTTAAATTGTTTGCAGAAATAAGGGAATAAGTTTTATTATTTATTCTCTTAAACTGTAAGACAGTCAAGCAATATAGTTTGACTCTACAAATAGAACATTAACAATTAACCTGAAGAATCTTGGCAACTAATTTGAGTTGCCATGTAATTGTGAAATTTCACTGAAGCAAATGGTGGATGCCTAGGTCGTTAAAGCCGAAGAAGGACGTAGAAGGCGACGATACTCGCTGGGGAGCTGTCAACAAGCGACGATCCAGCGGATTCCGAATGTGGCAACACTGTCCGCCGAAATGCGGATGAATCCCGACGCAAGTCGAGGATGGGTAAGCCGGGGAAGCGAAACATCCTAGTACCCGGAGGAAAAGAAATCGAAAGAGATTCCGTTAGTAGCGGTGAGCGAAAACGGAAGAGACTAAACCACGCAAGTGGGGTTGAAGGGTTTTGTATAATGTTTTGAACGAACAGGAAAAAGTTTTGGAATGGACTACCATAGAGGGTGAAAGTCCCGTATCTATAATTTTAGTAAAAACAGACAGAATACCTAAGTACCAGGGTCCACGTGAAATGTCCTGGGAATCGGGGGCGACCAAGCTCCAAGTCTAAATACTTTAACGGACCGATAGTGAACTAGTACCGTGAGGGAAAGGTGAAAAACACCCCAAGTAGGGGAATGAAATAGATCTGAAACCATTTGCTAACAAACAGACAGAGCCTCGGCGCAAGCCAGGGGTGATGTCGTGCCTATTGAAGAATGAGCCCGGGAGTGATTGTAGTCATCAAGTTTAAGGTCCGAAGGGACCGGAGGCGTAGCGAAAGCGAGTGCGAATAGCGCGAATAGATGGCTGCATTTGACCCGAAGCCGCTCGAGCTAACCTTGAGCAGGTTGAGTGTCGATGAAAGTCGGCAGGAGGACCGAACGGATCAGAGCTGCAAATCTGTCCGATGACTTGAGGTTAGGGGTAATATGCCAATCGAGAGCGGGAATAGCTGGCTCTCTCCGAAATATATATAGGTATAGCGTCTGATGGTGGATTGTGGGGGTAGAGCTACTGGATGAATGTTTCCAACGCAAGTTGGGGCATTTAACCAAACTCCGAATACCACAATTTCTAGTCAGGCAGTCAGTCCGACCGGGATAAGCTGGCCGGGCGAGAGGGGAAGACCCCAGACTCTCAATTAAGGCCACTAAATCTATGCTAAGTGGGAAAGGGAGTGAAGTGCCGTAGACAGACAGGAGGTTGGCTCAGAAGCAGCCATCCTTTAAAGAAAGCGTAATAGCTCACTGTTCGATCCTTCGTAAGAGGGACTGGCATTTCGCGCCGAAAATGTAAGGAGGCTCAAGCATAGTGCCGAAATTGGAGATTTATATTATAGATTTATCTATTTTATGAGTAGTAGGAGAGCGTTCTAGTTACGGTGAAGGTATACTGAAAAGTGTGCTGGAGTTGCTAGAAGTGAGAATCCGGGCATGAGTAACGAAAGAGAGGTGAGAATCCTCTCCATCGAAATATCCAAGGTTTCCGCAGCTACGTTGTTCGTCTGCGGGTTAGTCGATCCTAAGGTGAGTCCTGATTTATTAGGAGTAGCCGATGGATAAACGGTTAATATTCCGTTACTTTGATATAGTCGTTATCAGCTAGGGCAGGACGATATATGGAAGGTAAGGTCTCCGCAAGGGGATTTAAGTATTTAGCAAGAAGAGATTGGCAAATCCGTCTTTTCGTCATAACGCGAGATACGAATAAAAGTTTTTCGAAAGAAGAGCAATCTTATTGAACCTATGTATCCAAGAAAATTGTCGTAGTCAGATTATATTGAATTCGTACCAAAACCGACACTGGTGGATGAGTCGAGTAGACTAAGATGATTGAAAGACAGATACTTAAGGAACTTGGCAAATTAGCTGGGCGTAAGTTTTCAAGATGCCCTGCCAGGTTTAACAACCTGGTTACAACAAAAGAATGCATGTCGACTGTTTACCACAAACACAGGTCTGTGCAAACCCGTAAGGGGAAGTATACAGGCTGAATTCTGACCGGTGCTAGAAGGTTAAAAAGGCGGGTTGTTCGTCGCAAGATGAACGGCTTGTCTTATAAGCCCTAGTAAACGTCAGCAGTAACTCTAACTGTTCTAAGGTAGCAAAGTCCTTTGTCGGGTAAGTTCCGACGCGTATGAAAGAACCAACGAATGTGCAACTGTCTTAAGTATCTATTCAGTGAAATTGAAAGAGCGGTGAAGATGCCGTTTAACCAATACAGGACAAAAAGACCCCATGAAGCTTTACTGGATCTTTACATTGATGAGGAAATAAATATTGTCGAGCGTAGGAGGGAGCCGCAAGGCGCCAATGGAACACCTCCCTTGTTTATTTTTGAATCTTACCCATATGTGGTTGAACCCACAGGGGAACAGTGTATGGTTGCTAGTTTGCCTGGGGCAGGCACCTGCAAAAAAGTAACGCGGGTACACAAAGGTTGACTTGGTCCGGTTGGAAATCGGACTGTAAGCGCAAAAGCATAAGTCAGCTTGACTGTGAGACATACAAGTCGAAGCCACGTAAGTGGCGTTCCATCCAATTTTGAGTATGGAAACAGGGTCGAAAGACGGTTTTAGTGATCCTCGTGACCCATTTGGTATGGGCACGGGCTTACTGGATAAAAGCTACTCTGGGGATAACAGGCTGGTCGCATCCGATAGTTCACATTGACGATGCGGTTCGGCACCTCGATGTCGTCTTGGCGCATCCTGGCCCTGAAGAAGGGGCCAAGGGTTGGTCTGTTCGCCCATTAAAGCGCTGCGTTAGATGGGTTCAGAGCGTCGCGAGACAGCTCGGTCTCTATCCGTATTGGTCGCATAGGTTCTTGAGGGGATTCGTCTACAGTACGAGAGGACCTAGACGAGGAAACCGCTGGTGCGCCAGTTGTCCTAACAAGGGCACTGCTGGGTAGCTACGTTTCTATTAGATAACTGCTGAAAGCATCTCAAGCAGGAAGCTGACCCCAAGATAAGGAACCCTTTCAGTCGCAAGACTGATGAAGATCGCCGGGAGACTACCGGTTAATACTTTAGCAATGGAAGACTCGTAAGAGTTTAAGTTTACTAAAGGAAAGATCGACGAAATTTCACTTTTATATGACAGCTCAACTTAGGTACCAAGATTCAAAAATAATTTTTAATTTAAAATTTTTAATTTTTAATAAATTTAAAATTCTTAAATTTTTAATATATAATTCAGGTTAAGAAACAAAGTTTAGTCTTTGAATTCCGGTCATGCGAGCGAGGTGGCACCACCTTTTCCCATTCCGAACAGAGAAGTGAAACGCCTTAGCGCCGATGATAGTTCCTTCGCAAGGAGGATTGAAAATAGGTCGTGGCCGGAATTGAGAGACTAAATTTTGCGAAGCAAAATTAATTTTTAATTTAAAATTTTTAATTTTTAATCAATTTTAAATAATTAAATTTTTAATTTTAAAAAAAATATAAATCCTGTAGAAATACGGGATTTTTTTTGTGCCTAAAATTGGAATAAATATAAAAATTGTGGTATAATATAGGATATGTGTAGAGAATTTAGCTTGTTAAACACTGAAGGATTGGCGATAAATGTTTTAACACAAAAAACCGTTTTGGGGTTGGTAAAATGTAGGGAAGAACAAAAAAGTATTGTTGCAGTCGAAAATATGAATGTATCGACTATCTTAACTGATTTTCATGCTGCAGTTGGTGGGGTATATGATATATTTACTACTGATTTACTAAATCGTACTGATTCACCAGTATTAAAAGTTGTTAGAGAAAAATGCTTGAATGATTATCGGACTAGATTGTGTCGGATTAAGAAAAATAGATTTTTTTTGTGGTAAAATACGACTTATGTTAAAAAATAGAAATGAAAGACGAAAAATAATTATTGTGGCTAGTCAAATAGGTGTTCGATCTGAAGGAGAAGCTAGTGCTAAAATGTACGATTTATTGGCTAGGTTGGCGGAAATGAAAGGACAAAGTGGTATTGCGGCAGAATATACATTAAATGCAGCTGAAGAAAGATATGAGGAACTTGTCTGTAGAAGAGTTTTGGTGAATCCTAGGGAAGATAATGTCCAATAGTTTTGTACTATAATTTTTTTTTGGATGGTATGTGAAAACTAACTATGTTTTAAAATAAATATTGTTGGAAAGAAAAAATATATAAGCGAGATGGGTTTAATGTCGTGGCCGGAATTGAGAGATTTCCACCAGAGGTGGACTGGGTTCTTCGAATCCAGAAATAAAATAATTAACCCCCCCAGAAATGGGGGATTTTTTTGTGGTCTATATATCATTGATTTGTGTTTGTAATTTATGTTAAATTTTAATATGAAATTATCGAATACTTTGGTCGCTGCTCTATTGTTGTCAGTTGTCGCAATGTCGGGACTAATTGCATACCAATTATTTGGACAAAGTAAAGTGTTGGGTGAATCTATTATGGATAATTCTGGACAGACACAAAAACAACAAATGACGCTTGGTGAAGGTCGACAGTTGGTCGAACAAGGGGTAACTAAAGAAACGCAAGCTGGAATTTGTGCTGATTTAAATAGAATGACAAAGCAGTATTGTGGTCAGGTGGTTGTGATACCTAGTGCTTATCCAACAACTCAAGAGATATCTATTGTCCCAACTAAAATATTGCCAATACCAACAATTGCTTGTAAAACTGGCTTAAATAGTTATTCTGTCGGTATTGCATGTAAAAAACCTGGTAATACTTTTGTGAGCGCAAAATATGCTTGTTATGATGGTTTTTCTGGTGTAGTTAAATCTCCAAATGGTGAGTGTGCAAGTTCAACACAACTTCAAATGTTGGCTATGAATGCATGTGTCGGACATAGTAATTGTGTAAGTGTATCAACAAGACCTCCTGTTAAAAGATAAAAAAATAGTTGTTTTGCATGTTGTTGTCTGATTTGGTATGATAACGCACGATGAGCAATAATGTGAAGAAGCTTATTTTGATTGATCATGATGGCACTTTGTGTCAAACAAATCCGTTCGCTTACGAGAGTATTAAATATGCGACGACAGATATCATTAATAAACTGAACCTGACAACTAATATATCGGCAAGTGATTGGGATGAAATTTTTTGCAATACTATGGGGACGACTGAAAAAAACTTGGCCAGATCGATTTCCAATATTTTGGGTATTGGTATGGATGATTTTGATATGTGGTTTTATTCATCTAGAGCCAATTGGTATCGATCGATGCAGGGTAAAAGTGAATTTATTTTTGATACATATTATTCTGATGCCGAATATTTGATTGGTGAATTGTTCAACGATCCAACCAACAAAATAATGATGGTAACCGGCAATCCGGAAGAGGTTATGAATATCCGTCTGTCACGACATATGAAAAAATATTTTTGTGACGAAAAGGATGATATTTTGGGTGGATTTGGTGATGAATGTTATACCAGACAGGAATTGATTATTAACGCAATTGCCGATGCTAAACGTTTGTTTGGTTTTATCCCCATGAAAAATAATAGTGGTTTTTGTGATAATGTTTTTTATATTGGTGATGGATATAACGATTTTAAAGCTGGAATAACGGCGAGGGTGAAAACTATTTGGATCCCGTCTCGATCACTGCCTGCGGTTAGAGAGAAAGTAGGCAATGAACATATAAAATTGTTGTTAGATGTTTTGGATAATAATGTGATGGTAACTAACAACTTAGAATCGAAAGAAGTATGTGACTTTGTGCTATAATAACCTTGTTTTAAGTTATTTGTTTATTTGATTTGCGAAAGCTTGTCAATCACAAATCCCGATAGAACGGGATTTTTTTGTATATCATGAAAAAAACTAATAAGAAAAAAGCGTTGGCTGCAGTGCAGACAATGGGAGATTTGCTAAAATTGGGATCAAGTGCAGCCGTTGGTTTTAAAAAGGGAGAAGCGGTTAAAGGAAAAATTTCGGTCATCAAAAATAAATCAATTTTTATTGATATTGGTGGTAAAACTGATGCGGTGGTTTTGGGAAAGGAATTTGAATTTGTCAAAGATTATGTATCGGACCTTAAAATTGGTGATGAAATTGAAGTTCAAATTAAATCACCAGAAAATGATAAGGGTCAAATATTGGTATCGATTCGTGGTGCTGCATCGGGTTATGGATGGTCGTATTTTACAGAAAAAGAAAAGAGTGGTGGTGAAATTACAGTTTTTGGAAAAGAATTAAATCGTGGTGGTGTTGTGGTAACGGCTCCGTTTGGATTTTATGGATTTATTCCTGGTTCACAAATTGGAACCAAATTTGATGGTGATCCTGAAAAACTATTAAATAAAAAGGTAAAAGCCAAGGTTTTGGAAGTTGATCAAGCTAAAAATAGATTGGTGTTTTCGGAAAGATTGGTGTCTGAACCTAATAAAGTAGGTGAAGAAAGTGATGCTATAGAAGATTTGAAACTTGGTGATGCATTTGAAGCTGATGTGGTTCGGGTTGAACCTTTTGGATTGTTTGTTAGAGTTGAGAAAAAACTAAAAGATGGAATATTAAAGCTTGAAGGTTTGGTTCATATTTCGGAAATTTCTTGGGAAAAGATTGACAATGTGGCTAATGTTTACAAATCAAAAGATAAAGTATCAGTGGTGTTGGTCAATAAACAAGACGGTCGTTTGCAATTTTCTATAAAAAGATTGAAAAATGATCCTTGGATGGAAATTGAAACTAAATATCAAAAGGAAAAAGAATTTGATGGAGAAGTAACTAAAATTGCAAACTTTGGGGCTCTCGTTCGACTTGAACCAGGAGTTGAAGGATTAATTCATATTTCAAAATTGGCCGGAACTACCCTAAAAGAAGGTGAAAAAGTTTCAGTATACATTGAATCGATTGATGTAGCTAAACGTAAAATTTCTCTTGGTCTAGTTGCCACTGACAAGAAGAATATGCTGTATAAATAAAATGGATTGGTCAAGAGAATCATTGTTGGGTTATATGAATAAATTTGGTGTTGATGCACCATATTCTCGAGAGGATCTTGTAGGTTTATTTTCGAAAAGTCTTATTACTTCTGATGAAGTTATTTTGTTGTCAGATTATATGATGGGAGTTACTACTGCTGAGCTTGGTTTGCAAGAACATATTACTCCTAATGGTATTAGAAAGAGAATTACAAATATCATACCTAAATTAAAAAAGTAGTTTTTTTGATGACATTGCCAGAGGCGCTAGGATGAACGAAAAGAGAGTAGACCGTTTATAATAGAGGAATGAAAAAGATAAGTGAGACAGTTTTTGTTTGTAATAATTGTGGAAATGAATTTAGTAAGTGGTCGGGACAATGTGGATTTTGTAAGGAATGGAATTCATTGAAAGAAGTAAAATCTTCAAATTTCAAACATCAAACATCAAATAAAAAAAGAGAAGTTGTTGAGGTAAAGAAATTGTCAGAAATTAAAGAAGAAAATAATATAAATCAAAATATATTTTCGACCCAAATATCCGAGTTAGATAGAGTATTGGGTAAAGGAATTGTTCGGGGATCGGTGGTGTTGTTTGCAGGGGAACCAGGGATAGGAAAAAGTACTTTATTGACCCAACTTGTGGGAAAAAATGGTGGTTTGTATGTGGCAGGGGAAGAATCGGCTGAGCAAATTAACTTGCGAGTACGTCGATTGGGATTATCAGCGGAAAGATTCGATGTATTGGAAACAAATAGTGTAGAAGAAATTGGACAAATATTGGAACGAACAAATAATGTATACAAAATTGCCATAGTTGACAGTATCCAAACAATGACCACTCAAAACGTGCCATCAAATTTGGGGTCAGTCAATCAAATTAGAGAATGTACTTTTCAATTAATACAGTTGGCAAAAAAAACTGGATGTTCTATTTTTATTGTGGGACATGTAACCAAGGAAGGGGATATCGCTGGACCTAAATTGCTCGAACATATGGTGGATACGGTTTTGTATTTTGAAGGAGAGAAAAATGGAGATTTGCGAATTTTACGAGTTTCTAAAAATCGCTTTGGACCGACTGATGAAGTCGGTGTTTTTAAAATGGAAGAAAAAGGATTACGAGAAATAAAGTCGGATGAAATTAATTTGTTGTCGGGTAAAGGTGATTCAAAAATTGGGAGTGCAATTACTATTGTAATGGAAGGGACTCGGCCGATGATGGTAGAAATTCAAGTTTTGGTGACAGAAAGTTTTGCTCCAATGCCTACTCGGGTTTTTTCGGGAATTGATACAAATCGAGGAAGGTTGTTGGTGGCGGTGGCTCAAAAGGTATTGGCCATACCGTTATATAAATATGATGTATATGTATCAGTAACAGGGGGGATACGACTAGATGATACAGGGATAGATATAGCAGTAATGGGAGCAATGTATAGTAGTTTTAAAGAAAAAGCACTGAGAGATAAAATAGTTTTGGTGGGGGAAGTTAGTTTGCTTGGAGAAGTTAAAAAAGTGAGGGGTTTTGAAAAAAGGGAAAAAGAAGCCAGGGCGATGGGTCGATCGGTGGCTATTATAAATAGTATAAGAGAGTTGAAAAATTTAATTTGATATTATATAATAACTTATAATGAATAAATTTATGGATATTGATTCTTTTCGTTTTAGTGTTGGTGTGGAAAAGGTGAACTATAGCCCTGAACAGTCACGAGTAATTTTAAAGGAGATGGGGGGTCTTTTGGAAAAACTGTTGGTAGCACAAGGAAAAATGGATGATTTACCCGAACTGGCAAAACTATTGTTGGTAGGATGGGGTGAGTCAGAAGAGATTGCAAAGAGACCAAGAAGAGGTGCTTGCGAAAGGGGTGTTTTACTTTTTGAAGAACCTGTAGAAGGGACGGAATATACTAGGAGTATATATCGAGAAAATGGTGGTAAATGTATTGAAGCTTCATTATTGACTAATCGGGATTTTGCTGCCATTGCACAAGTGATGATTCCGATTGATGGTAATTTGAATAATATGACTGGTGAAGTTGTGATGCGAGAATAAAGTAGTTTGTACCCTAAACATATTTTGATATAGTTTTCCACATAATGTTAATAACTTGTTTTTGGGGTGATTTTGAACCTGTATTTTAATATAAAAATAATATAGGGTAGTCATTAAATACAGAGTAAAAAAATATAGGTTATAGACAAGAAAAAAATGAGTGGTATATTTAATTTAATGATTGACCTTATACGAAAATTTTTTGGTAAGACAAAGAAAGATAATTGGGCCCGAAATCAGGTTAAGCAGGTGTTTAAGTTGGGTGGAAAACTTGTACTATAAATTTAATTTTTAATTTTTAATTTAAAATTTTTAATCAATTTTAAATTTATTAATTTTTAAAAATATTTTTTAACAATTTGTTGAAGAAAATTGGAGTTAATCCGGCAGTTGCCGGATTGTATAAAAAGGCAAAATTTGGCCTTACAGTTCAAATTTTACCTGTTTATACGAAAAAAGAAACAAAGCTATCGATGTTCTCAAAGCAGGTGGAACACGTATAACGTTGTTTCTTCAACTCTTAAAATAAAGCAAAGCAAGAGTTAAGTCAATTTTACGGTTGGCCTATTTACCGACGTAAAGAAGATATTTAGCTTTAAGTTTGTCTTTAGAATTGAGGGCGGTAGAGCGGGCAGGTCTATCGCTTTCAATTTTGAAGGTAAAAGTTTTTGGCAAAATTCTGAAACATTGTGTTTTGTGCTAAATTTATTGAGTGATAATTGTTATATTAGTTTTATTTTTGTTGTCGACAAGGGTAAGTGTTGCCATAGACCCACCATCAATTACTATATTGTCGCCAATTGAGCAGTCAAAATTATATTTTAATGATGATACTGGGTTTAGAGACGTGGAAATTACTCCATGGGCTTTGGAAAATAAAAAACTAGGAGGAAACTATTTGTATTTAGTGTCGAGTTATAACACTCACATCTGTGATGATGATAATAATATTTTGTTGACGGATGTGTATACAAAAATATCTAATTGTAAATTACGACAGTCATCTGCTAATACTCCTAGTAACACAACTTTGGCTGATGGAACAAAATCGTTGTGGTCAAGAGACTATTATGGTGCTTTTTCTGGACATATTATTGGAACAAAAAATCAAGGATTTCAGATTTATACAATTAACCATGGTGAATTATTAAATAACAATTATTTTTCAGCTTTACCTGAACGCTGTAAAATTGCCCCTGATATTGGGTATGGGTTATACCCATGTACAGTTGAAAATCACACGTTAAGTTACAATGCTTTTGTAGGAATGTCTTCGTTTGCTTGGAATACTAATAATTTTTATTCTGATAATAATTTTATTGATCAAGGTCCAATTGTATGGCCAGGAAACGGGTATGTTGATAAGATTAAAAAGGCTACTGTATTGGGTATCCTTCACCCGACAAGTATTATTAAAGACGGCTATATCTATGTTTTTTTTCGTGATACTAGTCAAGGAAATGAAGCTGGAAGAATGTCGGGAATGAAAGTGGCTAGAGCACCTATCACTGATAGTGGAATTGATCCAATCAGTTTTAAAACTTATTTTCAGACTGATTTTATAGATAGCGCACTACCCTTAGGATTTGATAAAGAAAAAATTGAAGATTATTTTTCCCAAAAAGGTGGTAGATCAAGTGGATTGTTTAATGCTGATAACCGGACTGATTATATTCCAGATGTTTATAGCTTTAGTGTGGCTCATTTAATGGGTACAAATTGGTATTTGGGAGTAGCTCAAGATTTGTATTTGGGAGTGACATTAAGGTTGTCAATGGATTTAGTTAACTGGAGTCAACAGATTGTGGTGCCTGGAACAGAATTTAATTATTTTAAGGATGGAGGAACGCCTGAGTTTATTAAACAGCCATTTATGTACCCACGCTTGGCAAGTATTGATGGTGATAGTAATAATGAAATTGATCCAAATAATTTTTTTATTATTGGAACGAGTGATGGAAAGAATCCTTTTAATTCTCAATATAAAGCTAAAATTGTAAATAAAATAAATTTAAAACTTAATTTGGTAAAAAGTGGTGATTATGACAATGATCAAAAGGTTGATTTGGTAGATTTTGGTTTGTGGAAGGTGGAGTACTTGACAGGGAGGTCGAGCTTGGTGGAATTTGGGGTGTGGAAGACTGCGTATTTGACAAAATGAGAGAATTTGATAAAATTACTTTGTATTCCCTGATGCAGACGCATGTTTTATGTATTTTTACGTATAAATTATCTCCCATATATTTAGTTTTATTATTATTTTGTGATAAAAATGTTCAAAAAAAAGACAACTGTTGTAGAACCGGTTATTGTGGCTGAAATAAAAAAAGAAATAGAGAAGACGGTTAATACCGAAATAGTACCGGAAATTAAGGCAGAAATCGAGACCAATAATCGAGTCGAAATTGCCCGTAAACCAATAACTCCTCGTATTGAAATTGCTCGTCCGGTATATGTACCACCAGTGATACCACAACCACAAATGGAAATGATAACTGGAGCATTGGAAATTTTGGCCGATGGACAGGGATATGTTAGACCTAAATTTTTGCCTAGTAACCGTGATGCCGTAATTGCGGCGATGCAAGTTAGACGTTATGGACTGCGACCCGGTGATCAAATTACTGGCGTGGCTAAAGCTCCTCGGGAAACGGAAAAGTATTGGGGAGTTGTTCGAATTGATAAAGTTAATGGAATGGAATTGGCTGGAGCGCATAACCGTCCTGATTTTAAGGATTTGACTCCAATTTACCCTGAAAAACATTTGAAATTGGAATTTGGCCAGGATACATTGTCAACTAGAATTATTGATTTGTTCTGTCCGATTGGTTTTGGTCAAAGAGGAATGATTGTCTCACCACCAAAAGCAGGTAAAACAACTTTGCTAAAAGAAATAGCAGCAGGTGTGTCGGCTAATTATCCTAATGTTCATTTGATGGCAGTATTGGTTGGAGAAAGGCCGGAAGAAGTGACTGATATGCAAAGATTTATTAAGGGTGAAGTAATTGCTTCGCACTTTGATCAACGTCCTGAGGAACAAACTCGTGCGGCTGAGGTGGCTATTGAACGAGCAAAACGTTTGGTGGAACTGGGGAAAGATGTTTTTATTGTATTTGATTCAATTACTAGGTTGGCTCGTGCCTACAATTTGGCAATTCCATCATCGGGAAGAACTTTGTCGGGAGGTTTTGACCCGGCGGCTTTGTATCCATCTAAGAAATTTTTTGGAGCGGCTCGCAAAATTGAAGGAGGAGGATCGTTGACAATAATTGGAACGGCACTAGTGGACACTGGTTCGAAAATGGATGAATTGATTTTTGAAGAATTTAAGGGAACTGGAAATATGGAATTGAGACTGGAACGCCGATTGGCGGAACGTCGTATTTTCCCGGCTATTGATATTCAAAAATCGGGAACAAGAAAAGATGATTTGTTGCTGACCCCTGATGTTTTGCAAAAAATTAACGCAATGATGAGAATGTTTGATACTATTGATGATAAAGATCAAATTGGTCAAATGATTGTTGACCAAATGAAAAAAACCAAAAATAATGAAGAATTTTTGGGTAAAGTTGGGAAAAAATAGGGCAAACCCCTCAGTCCTGCGGACAGCTCCCCTTGACAGGGGAGCTGAAAAACAATTAAACAAATGATTGATTATATAAAAGACGAAATACAATTGATAAAAAAGTTTTTTGTTTTACAGGGAGTTTTTATTGGGGAAATTGGAACGATTTTTTTGGGTTGGACGGGTACTGTCAAAGACATAATAACAAAATTGATGTACAGACAACGAGGCCGATTTTCTAATACTTTTGTATCGGGATCAATGGCTGTTTTGGCGTTTGTGTCGATTGGATTTTCGGGACAACTGGAATCGCTAATTAATCGTCGAGGTGATAGTGAAAACGGAGGAAGTAATTATTTGCTGGCTGCAAGTGGGGAAGGGGAGGTAAATACTTTGATATCGGATTCACCTAAAGGTGAAGTGACTGAATATCGGGTAGTTGAAGGGGATACTGTTTCGAGTATTGCGGCTAAATTTGGAATAAGTATTGATACGATTGTTTGGGAAAATAATTTGAAAACGGTAAATTCAATTAAACCAAAACAAATACTGAGAATTTTGCCTATGACTGGGGTAAAATACAAGGTTGCTCGAGGAGAAACAATTTATAGTATTGCGAAAAATTTTGGTGTTGATGCTCAAAACATTATTGATTATCCTTTTAATTCGTTTAGTAATGATGAAACTTTTGCGCTTGTAACGGGGCAAGAATTGATGATTCCCGATGGTGTTAAACCTCAAGAAAAAATCATTGATGTGGGTCGATATGCGGCAAGAACGGTGGCACCAATACCAGGTGTTAAGGGCGAAGGTAATTTTATTTGGCCGACAACTGGATCGATTTCTCAAAAATATTATTGGTATCACCAAGCGGTAGATATTGCTTCTCATTCATCACCACCTATCGTGGCGGCTCAAGGAGGAACGGTGATTACTGCTGGATGGAATGGAGGCGGATATGGTAATTATGTGATTATTGATCATGGAAATGGATATCAAACTTTGTATGGACATATGACTAATAAATCAATTGTGGTTAAGGCGGGAGATAGGGTGGTACAAGGACAAAAAATAGGAATTATGGGGTCGACAGGAAGATCGACTGGTCCTCATTTACATTTTGAAATTAAAACTAGTAGAGGAAATGCTGACCCACTGACAATGTTGAAATAAAAAGACAAAAAATATGCGGGGAAAAAACAAAGTTGGGGGTTGTGGATGATAGTTGTTTTTTGGTAGCCTGATTACATGAAAGAATTTACCAAATATTACGTGCGGCTATTAATGTTTTTGTTGCCAATTGTATTTTTCCCTATGACGATAGACGCTTTTGGTATAGGAAAAAATTTGTTGATAATGATGTTGGTATTGGTTGGTTTGGTAATTTGGTCTATTGAAATACTGATAAACAAAAAGGAGCAAATAAAGGTTAATAAAATGTGGTGGCTAATGTTGGGAGTGGTATTGTGGGCATGGGTGTTGTGGTATCGAATGCCGGCAGGAGTACGAATCAGATCCCTGACTGACTTAACTGGAGTGGGTATGCTGACAGCGGGCTTGGCGGGATTGTTTTTGTGGTTACAAGTGACATCAGAAGAAGAAAGAAAAAAACAACTTAATTGGTTGACTGCAGCTGGATTACTGGCAGCAATCACTTCGGTTATAATTTTTTTGATTCCATCGGCAAAATTACCTATAAACTTCCCTAAAGACGATTCAATCATTTCGATAAACGCGGCATGGTCAATAACAGGATCGATTTTGTCGGAATTGATTTTGTTTTTATTTTTGATTTTGGAGTGGGGTAAAACGTTGATGGTTAAACTTAGAAAATCGACAGGGGACAGTGGATATAACTATTTGGGTGAAGCATTGATAGTTTCGTTTTTTACCTTGGTTTTATTTTTGGATTTTTTCAAAATATATAAAACTGGTTGGATTAACATGGATGGTACGACAGGATGGGTGATAGCAGTTGAAACTTTTAAACAAAGTCCTATTTGGGGAGTAGGGGCTGGTAATTTTATTGAGGCATTTAACCGATTTAGGCCTAATAGTTACAATTTGACGGCAATGTGGGCAAATTCATTTGTTCATTCATCATCAGGTGTATTGAATTTGTGGACTGAACTTGGAGTTGTGGGATTGGGATTGGCAGTAATTGCTTTGATGGGGTTGTTGAGAATAAAGAAAAACTATGACTTTGGAGTAATGATGGTAATAGTGGTGTCGGGGATATTTTTACCATTAAATTTTGTAGGAATGATGTTGTTGGTTTGGATTGTGTCTTCGATGACGGCTGATAGTAAAAAGATTAATTTGCAATTGAAACTAGGAAGTGGAGATTTGAATGTTGCTCCGGCAATGTTGATAGTGATTGTGATGGGAATGTCAGTGTTTGGGGGGTATTGGATATATAAAATGTCGATGGCTGATATTTATATGAGAAAATCATTGTCGTTGGCGGCAAAGAATGATGGTGGAGGTACTTACAATTTGCAGATAAAAGCAATTGGAATGAATTCGTTTTCGGCTGAATATAGAAATATGTATTCACAAACAAACTTGGCACTGGCGAGTAGCTTGTTGGTAAACAAAGATATCTCTGATGAGGACAAACAAAAGGCCTCGACTTTGATCCAGCAATCAGTACGTGAGGCTAAGGCGGCTGCAGCACTAGATGGAAATAATCCGATTCATTGGTCTAATTTGGCATCAATTTATCGCCAATTGGCGGGTGTCGTTGATGGGTCGGCTGATTGGAGTTTTCAAGCATATCAACAAGCAATTGTCCTGGATCCTGCCAATCCTGTTACAAAATTGAATTTGGGTGGTTTGTTATTTGCTGCTAATAGATTTGATGAGGCTGACAGAATTTTTGAACAAGTTGTAACCGTAAAGCCAAATTTTGCTAATGCTTGGTATAACTGGGCATATAGTGCAAAGAAAATGAACAAGCTTGATTACGCGGTGCAAAGATTGACTCAAGCAGTTGCTTTGGTACCTGCTGATTCGGGTGATTTTGAAAAAGCAAATGCTGAATTGACAACATGGAAGAAAGAACTGGATGAGTTGAATAAAAAACAAGCTGCTTCTGCACAAGAATCCGTTGAGCCCAAGCAACCGGAAACACTGAAAACTCCGGATGCATTGCCTACTACTACAGATAAAGAGCAAGTCGTTATACCGACTGGTGGAGAGCTTGCACCGGTGGTTCCAACAGTGAGTCTTTAATTTACGATCCACCACTTGAATTCGATGTTTTCGGTGGTGGGGGATATTAGACCAACAGTAAATGAGTCAGATGATTTGCCTTTGATTTCGAGTGTTTGGTTCTTGCCGCCAGAAATAATGGAAACATAAACCTGGGAAGATGGAGTTAGTTTTGAATTTTGAATAGTTATTTGAGATTGGCCTGTGCCTAGAGTGGCGTTACCCGAAAGAGAGTTGCTGGCGGTTGTGCCGTTAACAGTTATGTCTTTGGCTGTTTCGGGAGCGGCAATAATAAGACCGGTGTTGGGAATTGATGCTTGAATTAAATGTTCATCTGGAGCAGGGGACTCGCCTTCGTTAGAAGGCTTTGGTGGGGCGATGGGGGCTTGGGAAGCAAGTTTTTCGAGGGCAGACCGCTCAGATAGAACCTGATTTTTTTGGGTAGGATCGGTTAAAATTGTCAATAATTTGTCGTAAGTTGTGACTGCATTACTGATTTGACCTGTTTGTTGTTGGATACGAGCAAGATCGTAAAAATTTTGAGCTTTGGTAGGTTCGAGGGAAACGGTTTTGGTGAGAAAGGTCAATGTGTTTTGAGCATCGCCTTTTTTGGCAAAAAGATTGGCTAGGGTGCGTGTAATTTCGGCTGAATTGGGATTTAATTGTTGAGCTTTTAAATAATCTGATATAGCAGGATCTACAAGTTGTACTTGTGAGTTAGTTAGTGAAAGGTATATTTGGCCACGTTGTAGATAGGCACGAAAGTCGTTGGGAAATATTTTGATTGATTCGTTGGCAAAAGAAAGTGATCGATTGAGAAGATTGGATACTGTTTCGGGACTTTTTTGTTGATTTTGAGCGTCTAGAGCTTGGGTAAAAAATTGTTGTGATGCTAAAAGATAATGTTCGATAGATTTTGGTACCTGTGTTGGTCCTCCGACATTTTCAGAACTTTGGACGGGTGAGTTGGGCTGAATTATAGGTGGAGCTTCTTTGGTTTTGATAAAAATTAGACCAGAGATAGAAACAAGAGTGAGACCGGAAATTGAAAAAAGAGGTATTAATTTGGTGTCCATGTATTTAATATTAGCAGGTTTTAAGATTAATTAATTATCCACCAGTTGATAGAGACATCGGAGGGGAGGGTGGAATCAATACCGATGGTAAATGAGGAGATGGATGGGGCGTCGGCAAGCGTTGCCCCTACGGATTTGTTTTTGACATAAATGGTTTGATTTTGAGTAGAACCATTGGGAGTGAGGTAGATCATTGAGTTTTGGGTTAAAGCTGAGTTGTTGATAGTGACGCCGGTGGTACCAGCGGAAAGAATAGTTGATCCGGCAGTAGCATTTGTGGTTATATCACCTAACACTGCTGAAGCTGTGGAAGATAAGTCACTGGCAATAATTAAAGGTTGGGCTGATTCTGTTGAGATATTTAACTTGCCGATGGTGGCAATATCAGCTTCCAAATTAGGTGTTTTTAATAAATTGGCGACAAGGGAACCAGAGAATATGGCGTCGTTACCATTGATTTTGCCATTGATGGTAACTGTGCCGTCATCAGAAACTATTAGTCGTGAATTAAGAATGTTGACCGAGCCGATACCTGAGGGTTGGATGAATAATTGAGTACCGGTGGTTTCGAGGATATTGTCACTTAAAGCGATTTGACCGACAGCCAATGTATCACTTGCATAGAGTTTGGATACATTTGTTTGACCGGTAACGATAAGATTGGCACCAACGACTAAATTATTGGTGATGTTTAAATTTTCAACATCAAGAGTAGCGGATGATGTCGAAACGGAAGTGTCCCAAGTGTTGGCAGCAATGGCGATGGCAGAGGGAGTGCTAGGCTCGATTGGAGTCATAAGAGCAGTGATTTCGGCCCTTAGATCGGCAATTTTTGATGCCATAATGTCAGATATATTGCCATCTTTATTGATAATTTGGTCGGCGTAAATAGAAGAGAAACTGGCCTCGCGAGCTTTTAGATTGCCATCGATAACGATGGTGTCGGTAATTTCGTCAAGGGGAGTAATAATGGCAGTTTTGATTTCGGGAGTGATAACTTTTGTCGCAACTATATTTTGAGCTATTAAGTTGATGGTTTTGACCAGACCAGTGTTAATTTGGTTGCTATAAATAGCATTTTCGATTTCATTTTTGGTGTCGGCGTAACCGAGAGAGGCGAGGACTTGGGGAGAAATGTTGTAATTGACGTTGACTTCACCGGTGGAAGTAAGTTGAATGTCCGGGTCGTACCAGCTTAGGTTTACGATTACATCGATCATGCCAACTTGATTGGGATCAGAATTTTCATAAAATCCAATGGCTCTGGCGACTGTGTTGCCAGAGGTTACTGCTTTTGAGGCAACTCCTCGAATAGAACTGGCAGCTAATGCATCGCCGGGATTGATAGAACCATTGATGGAACTTACTTTTAATTTAACAATACCAGCCATGGCTAATGGGAAAGCGTTGGGTTGGTCCATAATTGCTTCACCACCGACGAAAGAGGCATAGGCAGAGTGAATTCCTGCTAAAGGTGCTCCGGGTGAAGACAAAACAAACTTGTTATTGGAAAAAGAGATTAGATCACCGGCTTCAGTTGGTTCATTTGCGATGACATATTCAGCAAAGTCAGCAGTACCACTAAGTGAATAGGCAACTGAAGATGCGAGAACGTTAGTTCGGATTCTTCCGACTTTAGTGCCACTATTGTTTAGAAAACGGATAAATTCACCGCCTGAGGCACCAATATTTGTGCTCATGTTTTGAATAGTAATAGCTGCGACAGTTACCCCAGTTTGAACGTTTTTTATAAAGACTAAACCTGAGACTCCAGGGCCTTCAACGTGTAACTGTGCGAGTGGAGCGGTGGTGCCAATACCGACATTGGCACTAAGCTCGATGACATTACTTTGGGAAGTTAACCTAAGTCGACCATCTTCACCACGTCGAGTTATTTCAGTGCCAAAGCCAAAATTTAGTCCGACCCCTCCAGCTGATCCTCCGGAATTGGCCCAAGTTAACCAGCTGGAGCCACTGAGAGCAATGTCACCACCACTGACATCAAGACGGGAAAGAGGATTGGTGGTGCCGATACCAACATTTCCGCCAGAGGGATTGAGTAGTAAATTGTAATTAGTGGCAAAATTGGTAACATTACGATTTTGAATGTAGGAAGTACCGTTATTGAGAATACCAAGATCGAGACCGACATCTCCGAAATGAAAGCGAGAGATAGTTGTGGAATCGGACGTACCTGATGTGGCAATTGCTGTACCACTGGCTGATATCTTTCGGACTTCGAGTGTGCCAAAGGGGGTGGTGGTACCGATGCCAACACTTCCTCCACCATCTTGAAGGGTTAGATTGTTCCAGGTGCTAAACCCGGCGCTATAAGCAGCGAGTCGGGTGTAAGTGTTGCCAGTACTGGCACCAGGCAAAATTAATAGACCAGAACCACTTGATCCGTTAGCATAATCACTAGTGGTGAGTCTGAGAAATGAAGTTCCACCTTGAACATGTAATTGGGCATTTGGACTGGTGGTGCCGACGCCGACACCTGAACTATTTATGCGCATTCTTTCAGTGTTGGTGGTACCAAATTTGATGGTGTTTGCGTCTTGACTCCAGATGATACCGTCGTTGTTAGAGTCGACACCAACAAGGAAACCATCTGTTGAAAGAAGCCCTGTGCTACCGTTGGTATATTGAGAGATGGTTGCTGTGCTGGTGGCAGGATTGCTAATTTGTAATTTGTAGTTAGGACTAGTGGTGCCGATGCCGATATCTCCTGCTGCGGTTATTGAAAGTCTTGGGTTTTCCCATCCATTAGTATATATTTGATAGTCTTCTGAGGCATGTGTTCCCATTTTAAAGGTTCCTCCATCATTTCCATAATATTCAAATACTGGGACTGAGGTTGAGTAACTATCATTAAAAAATCCTGCTAAATAGGGATTTTCATCGTCAGTATGTACTCCTAGTACATAGCCACTTGTGGCTACAGTACCGTTGTCCACGATGGATAACTTTTCAGTTGGTGAAGTTGTTCCGATACCTACATTTCCAGAAGAATTGATACTTAATGCAGTCGTACCATTCCAACCTAATTGTGCTGCAGTTCCTGAGTTTGAAAGGCTAAGATAATTTGATCCAGCTCCATCATAAACTCGTAATTCTTCGTAACCAGTTGGAAACAAATAACTACCTCCATCAGTCCATGGATTGGCTAGAACTGTAGTGCTGGCTCCGGTAACATTTAATTTTAAATTTTGAGCTTCACCTGAGTAGTTGTACAGTCTGACATTGTTGGCATCTACTTGTTCTACTTTAAACCCAGTTTCTCCGAGCCAGCTAATACCATATTGGGTGACATAGGTATTGGTCTTGGTTGAACTTCTGGCAAATTCAAATTTAACTTTTAAATCATTGTCTGAACTTGCAAATGTACAGGCATACTCCTTTTCAGGTATTGTGGATCGGGAATCAGGGGTGCCAACCAAGGTACAAGTGGCATAGTTTGATCCGCCATCGTTGCTGGCTTTGACAATAATTGTATTTGTTGGATCATTCGCGTCAATTATTGGTGAAATCCAAAGTACGGCTGAACCAATATTTTTTGGTAGAGAGTATGATTTAGTGACAAAATTACCACTGGTGTCAGTTGCATGTTCGTCGACTCCCATAGTTTTGACACCACTGGTGGCACTACCGACAGCTTCGAGATTGTAACTAACACCGAGAGAGGTGATATCTTCGGCTACGATTTCGGCACCACCGGCTGGTAAATTACCTCCGGTGCGATACATTTTAATCATTGTGTCGGAATTAAGTTGGATTTTACCTAATCCTCCACTAACTGTGTTGTTGGTTCCAACATATATAAATTGATTATTCCAATCAGGTTGAGCTATTCCAATGACTGATGTCCCATCGCTTTGAATTCTTTGGTTGTTATCGGCACTCCCACCACCAAGACTGCCATGGCTTTGTAGTGCTCGAAAGCCAATTTGATACATGTTTTTGATTTGAGCATCTGTCAATGCTGTGGCAGTGACGAATGGTTCGTCGATGGAACCTTGCCAGTGATTTGTTCCTCCTCCTCTAGCTCCAATAGCAAAGGAGGCTGAATTGTCAGGCATTGCGCCAGTAGTTGCACTGGAGTTGTCCAATTGACCATTTATATATATCTTTTTATTGGATCCGTCATAGGTGGCAACAATGTGATACCAAGTATTGTTAGCTAGTGTTTGATTGGCTACCAGGTTGATTCCAGCACCCCCAGTATTTAAACTGAATTCTGGTTTACCAGTTGTTCCGCTCATACGTAATTCATATCCATCTCCACCTGTTGCTTTAGAAATAATCATTGCGTAATCTTTGGTAATATCAGATGAATTTATCCAAGCACCTACTGACCATGCTGTCCCAGTTGTTTCTAATTTGCTTGTTCCTCCACAGGCGGCATCAGTACAAGATAGATATTGGGAAGAGCCGTTAAATGAAGCGCCGACGCCACGGACACCAGTAGCCGCAGTAACACCACCATTATTGGTCAGAGTATCTGCCTTGATTGAGACATCGGTCATTGATAGTGATCCGCTTGATGATAACGGCCACATACCACGAATGTCTCCAATCATATCTTCGGAAATGTAATCTTTGGTGTAGTATTTGACGGAGCCGCTGTTTTCTTCGTCTCCATCTGCGATTGTTCCTGCCGGTGTGCCTAATCCTTGATTTTCTTGAATAATAGACAGTCCTGTAGTTGTGCCAACATAAATTGTATTAGAATTACTATTTATGGTGGAAGTATTGGGAGTAACAATCAATGAAGTTACTTGACTTGTACCTGTGGCTGTACCAAGGATAGTAGGTCTGAAAGTGGTGTCATATCCGATGGGGTAATATCTTTTTCTGTATGATGCCGTCGTTGGCTCTGTCGATAGGCCATGGATTCCATAATATGATTGCAAAGTTGTAGCATTTGCAGTCACGTTATTGTTGCTATAGTAAAGTTCATTGTCAGCAATGGCTATTTTGTTTTGCCATACTAGTGCCGTTGCAACTCCTGCAGAAGACATGATATGGGCAACTGTTCCATCTGTTTCATTAATGACAGATGATCCTCCAGCTGTTGAATTGCCAGTTGCTACAGCTACAAATTGTTTTGGAGAGACAGTGCCAGTAGCTGTCCAAGAGTAACAATAATACAGCGATGAACCCAAGATGGAAGCATTGTAACTGTATATTTGAGTTTGGAATGACTTGTTGGACATGTTGTAGACCATAGCAGTGTTGCCTGAAGACGATCCACACATATTTAAGCTGGTAGGAATAGTAGAGGATGATGAATGAGCTGTAATTTTGACTGTAGGAACGTTATTGAAATTGTATGGCAGATTTACTAGTTCTGTTGCTGAGGTGTTGACTCCGTCACCAGCAATATACCCCCAGCCACTGACGGTCACTTCTTGGGTTGGTTGATTGGGAATGACGGCGGTGGCGACGTCGTTGGTAGTAGATGATAATGTTACAACACTTGAGCTGATTGATGTTCGTCCCAAGCCACTATTTCTTTGACTAATGCTACCGTTATATTGGCTTGTAGATCCGGTTCCAACTCCAGTACCTGAATCTGAATTGAATAATATGTTGATTAAATTTGGTCCAGAACTCGTAGTTATGCCGACGTAGACTTTTCCATTAAGTGCTGTGACAGCATTTAATGCAGTATATGATGTTGAACCAAGTAAATTGTTTGCAGTTCCATCTGCACCTGCTTGACCAAACCTCATCCATAGTTTTTGGGTGTCGGCGTCTACGATGTCAATATAACTACCAGCTGCCCCAGACCCGCTCCCGATTATATTTGATTTTTCCGGAAACTGTTGTTTGCTGCCTCTCGTAGTGCCAAAAGGTTCGACATACCAAGAGGCAATCTTGAAGACATCACCGACATTGTAAGCAGTACTAGTAAATGTAGCCGAAACACCAGTTACACCTAATGTTTGACCTACTCCAGCATTGATAGTAATAGCAGTGCCACTATTACCATTGTAATCAGACCAGTCAAAGGTAGATGGTGATTTAATTGTAATGTAAATAGCCCGAGCAGAGGATCCAACACCATAGGTACCAGTAGCTTTGACTAAAGAACCATTGTAGTTGGTATTTAAATTAGGATTGGGTTTGGTAATAGTACTATTTTGAGAATACTGAGGTGATAAAGTTACACCGTTGTACCAATTGGGATCGATACCTAATTCAATTTGAACTGCTGGAGATGAATCTATTTTGGTTCGATCGTAATAGAAAATGTCGTTGACAACATTTGACCCAATGTAAGTATTGCCATCATTATCGCTAGTACCTGTACTTAATGTCTGACCACCCATGAGTCCAATTTTTTGATTGTTGGTGTCAACTGAAACGGTGGTTTCACTTGTTCCAATCTTGGTAGTATCGCTAAAATTGTCAAATAATAAACCGCTATTAATCAAGTTTTGAGTGTAGATTCCGGTTTCGGTAGTGGAGTTGTAGATGTTTAAAGCATTGTGATAAATATTTTTTTCAGTGTCTTTACCTTCCCATGCTATGGCTGGTTTGTAGGTGCCATCGAGTGATTTCCATGTAGATTGACTATTGATCCATGCTGATGAAAGTAAATCATTTGTACTTAGAGCATGATTGACTGTAATATACGAGCCATCAGCTACTGACGCATTTGTGTTGGAGTATAGAGTGCCTCCGCAATTGTACCAACTGGTACCGTTATAACATTGTTGAGTGCTTGTGTTGGTGTTAAAAATCATACTACCTGGTCCGATTGCAGCTGGAGTTGATGTGTATAGTCCAAGTTGGAGCTGTCCACTGAGAGTAGCATTCCCGACAATATCGAGTTTTTGAGAAGGTGTGGTGGTTCCGATACCAACAAATCCAGTAGTGGAAGTTTTACCTGAAATCCATAATCCAGAATCCCATGAGGTGCCAATGTCGGTATTACTACCACCAATAGAGGCAGCTGAGATAAATAAACCACCATTAGCACCTGTGGCATCAAAGATGCTTTGGATTTTGACAGCGGGACCATTTTGAACATATTTCCAGCTGGTAGTACCTACATCATAGGCACTATTGAATCTAATAGAACCAGAACGTTCAAGCGATAGAGAAGCAGAACTGTCATTGGCATTGGCCAGGTCAAGATAATAGCTGGCATAATTGTCAAGATCAATGAATTTTTGTGCTGCGACATAACCTTTGAAATATCCGGAGAGTTGATCGACAGTTGTTATACCGACGTGAAGTGGAGCTGTTGGTGCAGTGGTTCCGATACCGACATTGCCGTTGGTGTTTAAAAGAGTTAGGGTATCTGTCCAGGAAGCGCTATTTAGGCGTCTCTGAAATATCAAGGGAATATCACCGGTTCCTGGGTCTGGGGTTATCATTCTCCACCCATAACCATTACCAGAGGAAGCACCTTTAAACTCGAGGCCACCGGCAGTACCTAAACCACCGCTAGACTGGATTTGGATAATTCCTGGATATGTGGCTTCACCTCCGACTAGGCTGTTTCCGACGACTGTTAGTTTGGCAAGTGGGTTTGAGGTACCAACACCGACATTGCCGGATGAATTTAGGGAAAAAATTGGATCGAGATTGGGAGCTTGATTGTAAAAATAAAGATTTTTGTAAGTGGCTGTACTTCTATCGATTGTTTGGATAAATGCACTGCCATTGTAATTGCCAAATTCGATATTTCCACTGCCTGGAATTGAAAGGATTGACAATTTAGCTAATGGATCGGTAGTACCGATGCCGATATTGCCTGCTCCAGTAATATACATTCTAGAAGTAACTGATCCTGTCGCACTGGAAAATTTATCAGTTCGAAAATCTAACCCAACATCACCTGTTATTCCAGAAGCTTGGCCAACATACGCGGAAGAGAAGCTGGTACCAATTCCGAGCCATCTTTGAAATTTTAGGCCGGCGGCGTTGGTATAAGATGAGTCCCAGGCGGCAAGTTCGGCTCCAATTGGAAGACCATTATTGTAGTTATAATCTCCCATTTCAACAGCTATTGATTGATTGTCACCGCTGATAGTTAATTTTTTGCTGGGATTGGTAGTTCCAATACCAATATTGCTATTTAAACCTAAATACAAAACACTCGTATTGCCAATAGTTAGATTGGTGTTTTGGGTCAATGTCCCACCCAGACCAAAAGTTGAACCGGATAAATTTAAACCATTTCCAACAGTATATGTACCACCAATACCAGAAGCGTTGACCCATTGGAGACCAGCGCCGGTTGATGAGAGAACTTGACCAGTGGAACCTGAAGTGCCGGTGGCAAAAATGGTGCCGGTTAGATTAATGTCACCAGCAACATCAAGTTTTTTGGAAGG
>Ga0172380_10001542_pt1 | contig 39278 bp, 41 predicted proteins | sample Leawe162metaG_FD_119747 | JGI IMG/M metagenome (GOLD analysis project Ga0172380, IMG submission 119747) | Leachate microbial communities from a municipal landfill in Southern Ontario, Canada - Leachate well 162 metaG | ecosystem: Engineered > Solid waste > Landfill > Unclassified | place...
AATGATTTCAAATCCATCACCGACCCGATCGATACGGTCGATGATGCCGGAAATGATATGCTTGTTATCCTTCGGCCCAATTTCGATCTGGAAGCGCGATTCCAAAGTGACAATGTTGAAATCGGCCGGATTGTTTTTCTGATAATAGTCCTGGATAATCTTCACGCCTTGCGAAAAAGCCGCCCGTTCTTCATCGGCATTTTCGAACACGACCGGATTCCAAATGTTGGAAAAATGTTCCATGGCTTGATCCAAAGTAGGGGACAAGATGCCCGGCGTATGCACAAATTTCATCGTATCATGCAACACCGACCCAAAAACCGCCTCCTTGGATTTGGGAGTTTTTATTTTATCAATATTCTGATATTTATATTTCAGCGGGCAATTTTGATAGGTGTCAAAGGCGGAATATGAAATTCTCATAAAATTAAAATGCTATATCTTACACATCAAGTATAATGTATTAGGGGTGCGTTGACAATTGAAATTATCTGGATATACAATAGCATTAGGAATGAGCAATTCTCGTGTAATCACGGATCATTCTGTTTTTCGTTGATGGGGCGATTGCTGCGGCAATCGACCCCATTTTTTAACCAGCCAATTGACAAGAATTATCATTTTAATATATAATTGACAACTAAGTAGTTCTTTTTAGAGGCGAAGAAATATCAAAAAATTTCAAAATAAAAAGGAGGTGTATTTTGCCAAAAGTTACAAAATCAGGGATTTTTTCTGCGGAATATGATTTCCCAGATAAACCGCCTGCAGGACTTGTGGAAAAATGTAATTTTTGTTATGCGGAACTGGAGACTCTCGAAGACGAACCCTTAGCTGAGGTTAGTATTTTTTTTAACCGCAAGGAGAGAAGCAGGTTTCCAGGCTGGAAAATTCCTTGTCCGGAGTGCAAGAAAAAAGTCTTCTTTCTTGCTTCTAAAATTTCACCCAAAGTATATCAACTTTTAAATGGAGGATCTAAACATCTGCTCAGATGATTGCCTATAGCACCAATGAATGGTGCTATAGGTTGTTTTTTTATTTGTTGACAACTTTTCAGACTATGCTAATATTATATCATACTAATTGAGTAGGATATTCACCCTGTTGGATAAAATTTTAAAATTTTTAAACAGGGCGGAAAAAGTGTAAAAAATTTTAAAATTTATTTTTTAAATAAGCCAAAAGCTTAATTAAAAAATTATCCAACAGGGTAAATGAAATTTTCCACAAAAGGGGAGTATGGCCTCAGGCTGGCGGTGAACTTGGCCAGGAGCTATCCGACTATTAAAAATACCAAAGATATTGCCACCGAAGAAAATATTTCGCTCAAATATTTGGAGCGCTTGATCGGGGAGCTCAGGAAAAAAGAAATTGTCAAAAGTTTCAAAGGCAAGGACGGGGGTTATATTTTGGCGCGAGAACCAAAAAATATTTCAGCCGGGGAAGTGATAGAGACAATGGAAGGCTCATTCACCTCCAAGTGCACTAGCACTCATTGCGCTCACGTCAAAAAATGTTCATCGAGTTTCGTTTGGATAAAGCTCGGAGAACAGATCAGGAAGACATTGTATGGAATAAAATTGTCAGATTTAATAAAGTAGTTTTTTATTTAAATCGTCATCCTGAGGACGGCGCTAGCCGGACGAAGGATCTGCTAGTAGTTACCACAAGACTTATAATTTATAGTTAAACCAGTGGTTACGCAAAGAAGATTCTTCGTTACGCTACGCTTCACTCAGAATGACGATATAATTTTTATGAAAAAAATCTATCTCGATTACGCCGCCACCACGCCGGTCGACAAAAAAGTACTGGCTAGTATGCTGCCATATTTTTCGGAAAAGTTCGGTAATGCATCATCCTTGCATAACTTCGGTATGGAAGCCAGCGAGGCAGTGGAAAAGGCGCGTCAAGTGACGGCTGATTTTTTCGGAGCGGATGAAAAAGAAGAAATCATTTTTACTAGTGGGGCCACAGAAGCGAATAATCTTGCAATAAAAGGCGTGGTCAAAGCGTATTACGCTAAAGGCGTTGGGACACCGGATGTCCAAATGCATTCAGGACATCCGGTGTCCAGAATAGTCAAGCCCCACATCATCACGACCGCTTTTGAGCATCATTGCGTCCTGTATACGGTCAAAAGATTGGAGAAAGAAGGCTTGATCGAGGCGACTTGTATTGCTCCCCAAAAAGACGGCGTTATCCGAGCGGAAGATGTCAAAAAAGCCATCCGGAAAAATACAATCCTGGTGAGTGTGATGTATGTCAACAATGAAATCGGCACCGTGCAACCGATTGCGCAAATTGGGAAGGCTTTACGAAATACGAAATTAATACGAAATACGAAAGTACGAAATATATATCCATTGTTCCACACGGATGCGACGCAAACCGTCAACTATTTTGATTGCGATGTGAAAAAGCTCGGTGTAGATTTATTATCAATGTCAGCGCATAAAATATATGGACCAAAAGGTGTGGGCGCGTTATATGTCAAAAAAGGTACGCCCATCAAGATGATCCAGGATGGCGGAGCGCAGGAAAACGGGATGCGGGCCGGCACGATCAATTCGACCGGAATCGTAGGTCTAGGAGAAGCCTTGCGGCTAGTTAAGAGTGAAAAGTTAAGAGTGAAAAGTTCTATTGAGAAATTAAGAAATTATCTGATTGAAAAAGTCTTAAAAGAAATTCCAAAAACTAAATTGAACGGATCAAAAATAAAACGTTCGCCGAACAATGCCAACTTCAGTTTTTCTGACGTGGAAGGGGAGAGTCTGCTCATCATGCTGGACGCGGCTGGCATTGCCGCTTCGACCGGCTCCGCTTGTTCGTCCGGATCACTGGCGCCGTCACACGTCCTCATGTCACTCGGGATGAAAGCGGAAGAAGCTCATGGATCGCTGCGACTGACGCTTGGAAAGCAGACGACCAAAAAAGAGATTGACGAAACAGTGAAGCAGTTGAAAAAAATAATTTTTGATCTGCGGAAAATTTCTGGGAATTTATTAAGCGATTATTATAAGAATAATAAATAAAACACTTTGTCATCGCGGAGAGTCGCCATAAACCTAAAGCTCGGCTTTAGGAAATTCCTAAAGCCGAGCTTTAGGTTTACTCTCACAATGACAGATTTTAATCATATGATATATTCAAAAAAAGTTCTCGAGCATTTTATGCATCCGCATAACCAAGGCACGATTAAAAATCCCAGTGGCGAAGGCATCGTCGGCAATCCGACTTGTGGCGATGTGATGCGCATCTACATCAAGGTGAAAAAGAAAAAAAAGGAAGAGGTGATAGAGAACATCAAATTTGAGACATTAGGTTGTGCCAGTGCTATCGCCACCTCATCGATGGTCACAGATTTGGCCAAGGGTCGCACTTTGGATGAAGCGTTGAAGATCAGTCGCGACGATGTGGCTGAAGCGCTCGAAGGTCTGCCGCCGATAAAAATGCATTGTTCGAATTTGGCCAGTGAAGCGTTGACGGCCGCTATAGAAAATTATCGCGAGAAAGAAAAAGGAGAGTGAGGCTTTGGTGCGCGCCATAAAATTTTTGTCCAAAAAACCGGTCACGCCAGACCGGTTTTTAAGCATAAGGGGAGAGTGGGAAAGAAATAGTTAGTGTGTCGCATAAGGTAACTTTTGCGACACTGTATATTATTTAATTCCTAGATAAAGCGATTATATAGCTAATCTATACCACCTACTTAATACGTCCTAATCACCTCCATATTGCTCCAGCTTTGGACATATTGCCATATAGGTACATCTATCCCATGACATGCCAAGGCTCTCATAGCTCAATTTTGAAGGTCGTTTTTACCTGTCATTCCCGTGCATACCTGCCCGCCGTCTTTTGACAGCAAGGCAGGCGCAACGGGAATCTAGTGTAAAAGTTTAATGATACGCAACTAGATTCCTGTCAGAGTTTATCCTCGCAAAAATTTTAAAAAATATTTCCAAAAAATAATTTCTGTCAAAAAGTAAAAATATTTTCTAATTATAAATGATCATCTGGTCGATGCTGGTCCTGGAATTGGTTCCCAATTTTCCGATGAGCGACATGGAAGTTCCCAGATACAAGTTGGCTCCGAAGTATGGATCGTGGACGATATAATCCTTGGAATCGCGTCCCGTAATGACCACATAGTGCCCTCCCCCACCGGTGGCTTTTTTTATGTGAACGATGACTGGGTGATCATCGGAAATTTGCGATTTGATCGTCGTCCAGTTGACATTGCCATGGCCGACTGATGAAACCAGTTCAATGTCGGGATTCCAGGAGCCCGGCCAATTAATAAGATCGCCGGAAAAAACCTTGGCCTTGGCCAAACTGCTAGGGCTGATGCTGGCGCCTAAGTTTTTAAGCACCATCGCCACGGACGTGACGGCGCAGCCATAATCTCTCATAAGAGATCTGGAATTTCCAATCTTTTGATTGCCCCAACGTGAATCAGTCTGGGAAAAATACCAAGAGGTGGAAGCCCAATATTTTTTGTCAGGTTGTGGATAATCTTTGACGCTGTCAAGAACATCGCCGATATTGGAAGCGCTGCTGAAATCAAAAAGTTCAGCTTTTTGTTTTTCAATGTTGGCCAGCATCTGTTGATATTTCGCCTCTTCACCCTGGGTCTTTTCCAAAAGATATTGTTTCTGATTCTCGCTGCTCTGCAAATCCTCTTTCTTCTGTGAAAATTGATCGCTCAGTTCGGCGTTGGCCTGATAATCCTCTTGTAATTTTTGCCGGCTGTCCAGAAGCTGGGTTTGAGTATTTTGTATCTGCGCCAAAACATCCGAAACCTTGAGCCCGGATTGTTCGATATAATCAGATTGCCCGAAAGATGTTGACATTTCCCTGTTCCAGAGGACCAGTTCCAAAACGCCTTGCTGATCGTAATCGTAATAAGTCTGCATAAGATTGCTTAGGATCTTTTTCTGATATTCGATCTCTTTTTCTTTCTCATTAATGTCTGATTTCAAACTGTCTATCTGATCGGCCGTAGTGTCCATTTTTTGCTGCACGGTTTTCAATGTTTGCTGCGTCTGGACTTGTTGCTGATTGATGCTGTCAAGCTGATCTGACAACAGGTTCTGGGTCTGATTATTGATTTTCAGAAGCTTGTTGTATGTAGCTGCCTGATTGTTCAAAGTTTCACATTTCTGTTCATCGGATTTGCATTGGTTTTGGCAGTTCTGATTCAGATCCGAATCGGTGATATAGGCACATTTTTCGTCACACGCCACTTTGCAATCGCTGGCTGATACTGGTAATGCAAAAAATGAACTGCCTAAAAAAACGGTGACGGCCAACGGAATAGACAAGACCAAATTATTTTTTTGTTTTTGATTGAACATTTACTGAAGGATTAGTCTAATTTTTTGATCGCGACACCTAAGCGGCTTAAACTCTCGGCCTTTCCAAGGATCTGCATGATCTCAAAAGGTGAAGGCGATCTTTGTTCGCCGGTGAGAGCCACGCGCAGCGGCCACAACAGCTTTCCGCGATCTATTTTTCCGCTCTCATCCGTAAAGTTTTTTTCCGCTACTTGCATAAATGTTTGCATAATTCTTTGCAAAGCTTCATTGGTCTCATTTTCCGGATCAAACTCGAAATCTCTGTCGCCAATCTTTTCCAAAGTTTCTTTGGAGAGTTGTAGGGATTTTTTCGTTTCAGCATCTTCGCAGTCCTTCCAGCGCAGCAGTTCGGTGTCATAATGCAAATTGTCTTTGAAAAAGAATTTGGCATCCTCCCCCACTTCTGACAATTTCAAGAGGCGAGTGCGTTCGACGGACAAAACTTTTTTGACAAAATTTTCCAGTTTTTTTTCCGGCACGGTATCGATATAGAAATCTTTTTGTTCCAAAAATTCCAATGAGCGTCGATAGAGATCATCCAGTGATATTTTTTTGATCCATTGCGAATTGATCCAATCCAACTTTTTGAGATCGAACACCGCCCCCCCTTTATGCACGTGAGTCATATCAAATTTATCCGCCAATTCTTCTGGCGTGAAAATTTCTTGAGTCTCCCCGTTGCCTGGGTTCCAACCTAGAAAAGCCACGAAGTTTATAATGGCTTCTTTCAGATAGCCTTTTTTGATATAATCTTCCACGGCCACGTCGCCTTGGCGCTTGGACAATTTGCTTTTGTCAGCATTCAGAAGGAGCGGCAGATGAGCAAACACCGGCGGTGTCCAACCGAAAAAACGATACAACAAAAGATGTTTTGGCGTGCTTGATAGCCACTCCTCACCGCGAATGACATGAGTGATTTGCATATCATGATCATCAATCACATTGGCCAGATGATAGGTCGGAAAGCCGTCGGATTTCAAAAGCACTTGATCGTCCACCAGATTAGTTTCGAATTTCACTTTTCCCCGCACAGCGTCTTCAAATTCGAGAGTTTCATCCTTAGGAATTTTGAGGCGAATGGTATAGCTGCAATTTTCTTTCAATTTGGCATTGACTTCTTCCGGCGTGACATTGTTGAGGCAATAACGGTCATAGATCGGCGGACGCTTGGCGGCCGTTTGTTCCGCCCGCATCTCTTCCAGTCTTTCCGGTTCGCAAAAACAATAATAGGCGTGGCCGTAAGCTACTAACTGTTCGGCATATTTCTTATACACCTCTAGTTTTTCTGATTGGATGTATGGTCCGAATTCTCCGACTTCCAGAACGCCGGGATAGCTTTTGGATTCTGTTACCGGAGTCTTGTCATTTTTTATTCCAGCTTGTTGAAACACTCCCTCATCATATTTCAAATCTGCCCAATCCAAAGTTTTCAGCAGGCTTTCCACCGCCCCTTCGACAAATCTTTTTTTGTCAGTGTCTTCGATACGCAATATAAAATCTCCACCAGTTTTCTTGGCGAAAAGATAATCATATAATGCACTCCTAAAATTTCCGATATGCATGAAGCCGGTCGGGCTGGGTGCGAATCTGACGCGTGTTTTATTCTTCGTTATCATCCTTTTTTTCTTTATCTTTCTTAATTATTCTCCAATGAACCAAGAGGATCGGCAGAGCAATGACAAACATCACTATGGCGTCCACAGTTTCCGATTGGCGTTGTGCGCTGTAACATTCTTCGCCAGTGTTATTCTTCTTCCATTCGTCATAATCCCGCAGCAAATTTTCCAGTTGAATCTTTTGGTCTGCCGTAGCAACGTTGACGTAAGCGTTCTTGTCCAAATTATAAACTGGCGGAGCTTGATTACATTGGTTATATCCGCCTTTTTCCGCTTTGGGAAAAACATAGAATTTCAACGCGGTATCAAGCAGTCTTCCTGTCCCGACCGCCACAAAAATCAAACTGATGAGCGCCGCCAGATACAAATAGACACTGCGGATCAGTTTTGTTTTAGTGGTCATATGCTTATATTTATTATTTAAGATTTTTTAATTTTTCCACAAACTCCGGGAACTCTTCATCGATGAAATGTCCTTTGTCTTCGAAAATAACTTTTTCAGCACTTGGCAACTTAGCGGCATATTTTTCCACGTCGGCAAATGGCACTACTGGATCATTTTCAGAATGATACAGGTATATTTTCTTGGTCTGCTGTTCAATTTTTTCCAATGACTCAGGTAATTTAAAATTTCCTTCCATCATCGGTGCTGCCAACAAAAAAACAGTCTTTATGCTAACCGGAAAATCATTTTCGGATAAATATTTAGCTAGAAATAATCCTCCAAGTGAATGGCCAATTAAAATTACCTCGCCCTTCAAAAATGGGAAGAACTTTTCTAGCCAAATTTTCCATTCTACATACCTGGCATTATTAGCACAAGGCATTAGCGGCAAAAGAACATCAAATTTATCGCCCAATTTTTCCTGCAATCCATCCTTCCATCTCTTGCCACCCTTTACATGCTTATCGAATTTATCGGGAGTAATTTCATAACTCTTCAAAAAATTTAAATAATCTTCATATGTATCAAATGAGTCTCCTCCATGAATGACTAAGATTTGTTGTGGCATAAAGCTATTTGCTAAAAATTACTTTGACCGGAAAAACAATGACGGCGCGGAAAATGCGGCCGATTCTTTTCGGTTGCAAAATGAGCCGCCAGAGCCATTCCAGTCCAATTTTTCTCATCCATTTGGGCGCGCGGCGGACTTTTCCAGTGAGATATTCGAAAGAACCTCCGACTCCTATGGCGAGTCTAATTGTATCACATTTTTGGCTATTTATGAAGAGCTCTTGGAATGGGGCGCCAAAGTTGCAAAAGAGTACTTCACAACCCTTACCACCTTGCTTTTCCAATCCTTCCTTATGTGGTCGTATGGAAGGATTTTTTATGTCAAAATTATGCCCGGAGATTTTTAGGCTGGGGAATTTTTTTAGGATGGCTGCCTTAGTTTCTTCAAAAGAACTTAGCCCATCCCGATTAGTCGCCAGAAAAATTTTCAGGTTTTTTTCTTCCGCCAGCCGCAAAATTTCCAACATCAGATCGGCCCCGGCCAAACGAGTTTTTAGAAATTTTCCAAACCGCCAAAAGGCAAGCCCGATTCCCACCCCGTCCGCCACATTTAAATCACTGGCGTTTAAAACATTTCTAAACTCAGAATTTTTTTGGGCTTCCAGAATAAATTCCGGGTTGATGGTGGTGATTTGGTGAAAGCGCGGCTCGGCTAAAAATAATTCTATCTGATTAAGAATTTCTTCTTTGGTAAGATTATCTATTCTGACATTGAAAACTTTCATCAATTTCCAATGATCAATAATCAATACTCATTCAATTTTCAATAAAATAATTTTCAATTGATAATTGTAACATTTGAAAATTTATTGAAAATTGAAAATTGAAAATTGAAAATTTTTTTTAGTATTATATTAGTGGGCAGCTTTCCAGTACCGCATACTCCCCTTCTCCGCCGTCAAAATCACTGGCCATAATTTCCACGGCGTCCACTGGCAGATTGATGGCAAATTTTTGCAAGATGCGCGGTTCAGTTTCCAATTCCGCCCATTTATTTTTTCTCACTCGTCCCAGCGTCACATGCGCGCGGAAAGATTTTCTGGGGGCATAGGCAATGCCCAAGGTATCTTCCAAGTCATTCACCAAATTTTTCAATTCTTCACTCGGTCGCCCAATAAGCGCCACGGCGCGCGGTTCTTCGACGCTCGGAAAAAGACTGATTTCATCAAATTCCAGGTCAAAAATGGTGTTTTTTCGGGCGGCCAGAGCCACTTTCTGGCAGATTTCCGGCAAATCAGACTCCAAAACAAAACCCAAAAAAGCCAGCGTGATGTGCAAATTGGCTTCTTTTGTCCATTTGACCGGCAAAGCGTGCCATTTTTCAGCCAAGCGCGCCAACCTCTTGCGGTCTCGTTCAGGAATATTCAAACTGATAAAAATTTTTCGTTTCATATAAAGAAGTCTAGCGGTTTTCTGAGGTTTTGGCAATTAAATTAAGTCGAGGAGCGTCCTCAACTTAATTTGATATAAAAAAACGGAGAGTTCCGATTGGGACGCTCCGTCTATAATACAATGCAAGGAATTGCCACAGCTACAAACACTGAACAAGTCCTTTGATAGTTTCCTTGACGTACTCAGGCATAGGTGGGGAATTAGGATTTTCTTTTGATTGCCAACCAAAAATTCCACCCTGTAAATATCTTCCTGCAAGATAACAGAAGTTCTCCACAGAAATTACAGATTCTTCATCGCCTATCCGAATGCGGATGACCAGTCGTTCTTTTAAATCATAAGTTCCACCTATGACCATATTTGCGTCCAAGTCTTTGCCTGCAAGAGCTTTAATTTCGAACATAATCAACCCTCCCATTTTAAATTACAAGATTCTCTTTTCCGATGGCCACTAAAGCAAGTGACCACGTCACTTCATCTTATCGGCCGGAATGAAGCTATTGAGCAAAAGGGTCTCCGTATCTATTTCCAGGCCTGCACTTTTGAATTCTTCAACAATCCTGTCGATGTCGGAAACTTTTGAGGCACAGATTCTAATAAAAGGCATTGGTCGCCTTTCGCCGTCACAGGATTCCGGTTCTGATGCCATATCTGTTGTAATGGCGTCACCTCCTAATCCCATTTTCTGCATTATAAGTTCAATGCGTTCCTTCAATCCTTCTGGATGTTTTCCGTACATCTGAATATTCGGCATGGCATTCTCCTTTTCTTTCATTTGAGGGTTTATCATCAATTATTCCGCTGTTTTTTGCCTGCATAAAAATAAAAAGGACTAATATGATATTTTATATTATTTATACTGATTTGTCAAACGAACGGAAAGGGTTAAAAAATAGCGGAAAAATTACTAAAATGGTAGAATTAAACTAAGTTTAGTGACTAGATTCCCGCCTGCGCGGGAATGACAAAGTGTAATAATATATATGGCAACCCCTCCTAAAAAATTCATCCTCGACATCGTGCCGTTGACCAGGTTGCCCATGAGCGGCAATCAATCTTTTTCCTATTTGTCGGAAAAGGAATTGTCAATCGGCACATTAGTGTCCATTCCCCTCTTTCATCGCCAAGTCGAAGGAATCGTTTTGGGCGTGCGCCATGATTTTGAGAGATTGGGAAATATTGAACTGAAAAAAATTGAAAAAGTTTTAGAGGAAGGTTTTTTGAGCGCGAGTCAGATCAGGCTGGCGCAATTCATTTCGGATTGCTACATCTCCCCTCTTGGAATTGTGATGAAAAATTTCGTGCCGGCACGGACGAAGGCACGCAGGGCAACCCCTCCCCAGCCCTCCCCTGAGTATAGGGGAGGGGGCAAAAATATCGTCCTCGCCAAGGAACAAAAAAATGCTGTTCGGAAGATTACTGATGACCAATTACCGATGACAAAATTTCTCCTCTTTGGTCCTTCCGGCTCTGGCAAAACTGAAGTGTACATCCATTCAATTTTGGGCATCAAAAAGAAAAATCCGGACGCGCAGTTTCTCATTCTGGTGCCGGAAAAGACTTTGACGCCACAAGCCTTGGAGCGTTATGGGCAATATTTTTCGCCAGAAGAAATCGTGATGCTGAGCAGTAATATCACCAAGGGGCAATTCTATGGCTATTGGCAGCGCATCAAATCAGGTAAAGCCAAAATTATTATCGGCACACGCATGGCGGTCTTTGCCCCATTTCAAAAATTGGGATTGATTGTCATTGATGAGGAACAAGACATGTCATACAAACAATGGGATATGAATCCACGCTATGATGCACGGACAGCGGCGGGCGTGTTGGCGGAAATCAATCGATGTCCGCTTGTGAGAGGCTCAGCCACGCCAGCCATTGAAAGTTATTGGCGCGCGCAAAATAAAGAAATGATACTGCTGGAGTTGCCACCGTTGACAGTGTTACCATCACGTTCCTCAACCCCTCCGCCCCGATTACGGGGCACCACCCCTCCGTACAGGGGAGGAAATGCTAGTGTTGAGATTGTCGATATGAAAAAAGAGAGATGGGCGAAGAATTATTCTTGCATCTCGAAAAAACTCAAAAGTGAGATTGCCTATGCCTTGAAATATGATCAGCAATCTATCCTTTTTATCAATCGCCAAGGGATGAGCAGTTTCTCGGTCTGCAAGAGCTGCAAAACTGTTCTCAAATGTCCGAAATGCGATCGCTCTTTGACCTACGACCAGAAAGGCCATTATCGCTGTTTACATTGCGCCAATAAAACTTCCATCACTCCAAAGTGTGCCAAGTGCGGGAATATTATTTTCGAGAACGTCGGCCTCGGCACGCAAAAAGTGGAGCGTGAAGTGAAAAACCTTTTTCCCGCCGCTAGAGTGGCGCGACTGGACAGTCAGGCGGCCAAAGAACCCGACTATCAACATAAGATCTACCAAGAATTCTCCGCGCGCGAAATTGACATTCTTATCGGTACACAGATGGTCACGAAAGGTTGGGATTTGCCGAGTGTGGCGCTGGTTGGTATAATAGATACAGATAATGCTTTAACCATTCCCGATTTTGCGACGGGCGAAAAGTTCTATGAAAACTTGGTGCAAGTGGCAGGTCGCGTAGCACGCCCTGGAGCCAAATTTCCCGGTATGGTCATCGTTCAGACCTATCAGCCGGAAAACAAATTGATCAAATTTGCCGCCACCAGAGATTTCACAGCTTTTTTCGAATTCGAGATCAAGGAGCGAAAAGCGTTGTCATTCCCCCCTTTTGGGCGCCTTATCAAACTGGTGTTTCAAGATTATGCCGCGCAAAAAACTGCTATTGAAACAGAAAGAGCATTTGAAGCACTTAAGAATATTCCTGATATCAAAGTTATGGAAGTCCAAGATTCGTTCGTACCAAAAATTCGCGGCCGGTTCAGAAAACAAATCGTGATTAAATGCAAAAAAAAGATCATTACGGAAAAACTGACAACCGAATTGAAAAAACTCGGTGCCGGCTGGAGTATCGATGTAGATCCGGTGTCAATAACATAAAGATAAATTAAGAATTTCTAATTTCTAATTCCGAATCAAATCCCAATGATTGAATGACTAATGTTAAAAAATTTCAATTGTTAGTCCTGCATTAGAAATTAGAAATTCTTAATTAGAAATTTTATCATATGATTCTCCCTATCCTGACTTATCCCAATGATATTCTTCGCAAGAAGAATGAAAAAATAAAAGACTCGAAAAGCCCTGAAATCAAGGAGTTGGTTTTGGATATGCTGGAAACTATGGAAGCCAGTGGAAATGCATTGGGTCTGGCGGCACCGCAAGTCGGCGCGAATGTCCGGCTGTGCATCATCAAGATAAACAGGAAGACATACATCTTGATCAATCCCAAGATAACGGCTCGCTCTTGGAAAAAAGAAGTGGCCGAAGAGGGTTGCTTGTCATTTCCCGGAAAATTCATCCCCGTCAAAAGGAATCTCAAAGTGACCGTGAAAGCCCTCGACAAAAAGGGAGAGAAGGTGATAGTGCGGGCTGAAGGGCTCTTTGCCCGAGCGTTGCAGCACGAAATCGATCATCTGGACGGAATACTTTTTATTGACAGATAATATAACAAATATTTTTATGAAAGACCCGATCAAATTGAAAACCGTATTTATGGGAACGTCGCAATTCGCGGCCAAGATTTTGGAATCGCTTCTGGAAAACCATTATAACATAGTTTCTGTCTATACCCGTGCCGATAAGAAAAGCGGCCGCAATCAAGAAGCCGGAAAATCAGCGGTCAAATTGATAGCTGAGAAAAATAATCTGAAAATTATCGAACCGGAAAAATTCGATGACGGCGCGATTGCGGAACTGGGCGCGCAAGAGCCGGATATTCTCATTATTGCCGCATATGGACGGATCTTGCCCAAAAAAATATTGGATATTCCCGGATTCGGAGCTTTGAATGTCCATCCCTCGCTACTGCCAAAATATCGCGGACCCTCTCCTCTTCAGAACGCTCTCTTGGAGGGCGATGAAGTGACCGGCACAACCATTATGCTTATGAACGAAGGGGTCGATACGGGAGACATCCTGATGCAGGAAAAAATATTCATCGATTCGGAAGAGACTTACGCGGAATTATCGGAAAATGTTGCGGCCATATCCGCTGAACTTCTCCTGAGAGTCCTCCCTTTGTGGGTGGAAAGGAAAATTTCTCCGCTGGCGCAAGATGATTCACGAGCCACTTATTGCCAATTGATCGAACGTTCGGACGGACAAATAATCTGGATGGATAGCGCCAATTCCATTTATAACCGCGCGCGCGCTTTTTTTTCTTGGCCGGGAATTTTCACCTATTGGGAAAAGGATGATTGCAACCTAAGGCTCAAATTGCATAAAATATCATTAACTCAGAACTTGCCAGAAACCAAGCATCAGGTCGGAGAAGTTTTCAAAGTGGATGAAAAAGTGGCCGTACAAACCGGTGAAGGCCTGATCTTTTTGGAGGAAGTCCAGTTGGAAGGCAAGAATAAGACCACGATAGAAGATTTTATCAATGGTTATCCCAGCTTTATCGGAAGCTTTTTAAAATAAAACATCCCAAAATGATTCCAATTCATAAGAAGACTGACTTGCAAATCGTTTTTATAGGCTTTTCTCTCGTCCTCTTGGTCGGCGCGGGGTTTTTTATGAAAAACTATTTCCAAAACAGCCGCTCGCAGAATGATGCCAGTCGATCAAACGCAATCCAGACGGATAAGTTTTCTAGTATAAGCGTTTCTGATCTTGCAAAAAAAATTAGTGCGAATGAAAAGTTGTTCGTTTTTGATCTGCGCGACGCCGATAGTTTTTCTTTCGAGCATATCCTTGATTCCAGAAATTTATCCATTGAAGATCTGCAGAAAATTGTACCCGATCTCGACAAAGGCCGAACCTATTTTTTCGTGGATGACTTAGGTCTGACACCTGACGAGATCCAAGTGATGCAATTTTTCAAGGATAATGGTTTCACTGACATAGCCTATTTGGAAGGCGGACTCACCCGATGGAAAAACGAATATGAAAGAACTATCAGTGCCGGCGACCCTTATTCTTTGGTCGATCAATCCAAAGTATCATACATAAGAAGCGATGATCTCAAAAAAGAGATTTCCGATAAAAAATCTCCTTACATCATAGACGTAAGGAGCGCGATGGCTTTTTCCCAAGACCACGTTGTGGGGGCGATAAACATACCCTTGGAGAAGCTAGAGAATCGGCGTCACGAAATCCCTTCCGGCAAAAAGATCGTCCTCTGCGATGATAATGGAGTCGGAGCTTTTCAAGGCGCTGTCAGGCTTTTTGACGCGGGAATCTTGAATATCTATGCTCTTTCTGACGGTCTCAATACTTGGAAGCAGAAAGGCTTCGAGCTGGCAGTCGATTAGGCTTCGCCATGGCTGCTATGCGCGAAGGAATACAGGAACAGGGCTTGTGAAGCAAAGACTTTCAGGATCTCCATATTTTTCGGATTGCTTTCTTCTTCAGTATTGTAATTATGGATGACCAGATAACTTTTTATCCCTTTAACCTCCTGGTTGGAAGAAACGACTAGAAAATCGCGTTGTTTTTTGATATGCACATTTTCTTTCATTGAAACCAGAACGGCATTTTTAACCGATTCTCTTCCTTCCGGCACAAATTCTCGACTGGTCCTGAGCGTCTTGGTGTTTACGAATTTGAGCGAAGTGAAATCAGCTTTGAGCAAAGAATTGGCCGCGTTGACGATGGAAGCATAGGTTTCATTTTCATGGGTCTTGCTCAAGACTGTCCGGTCTGAAAGTCCCAAGGCGATCCCCATCAAGATGTCCATCTTTCTATTCACTTCCCCGATGTAGCTGTACGATTCCACCAGATCCTTCACTGTCTGTTCTATCCTTTTTTCATCCTTCTCCTTCTCTTTCTTGTGGAAAAGTATCTGTTGTTCATTTTTCAAGATGATGATGAAAGTTATCGCTCCCATAAGGAAGATAGCGATCTCTTCGGCGCGGGTTTCCGACAAGAAAAAGATGTTGTTCCTGACGAGGTCAGGGATCAGGACGGTTATCGTGAAGATGATTAAAAAAATCCAGTACATAGCTTTGGACCCATAGGATCAGACGATCCTTCTGAGTCTGGTCAGTGGTTGATTTTCTTCCGACATTTTTTTTGAAAAGATGAATATATAAAGAATTTCCAAGATAGCCAAGGTATTGACGAGAAGGATCAAGATGAACCAAACCCTGTGTCTGTTCTGCGCGGCCTTCCAAAGCGCTACGCCCTTCCACGGGATGGTCCAGAGCAAAGCAAGAGCAATTATGATAATTTCAATTTTTTCATTTGGCATACCGGGGAGATTTTTTCGGTTAATATTTCCAATAATAGCACGGCGTCACAAGTTACTACAATAATGCGAGGATTTTTTTTCTAAGCGCCTCCAATTCTTCCAGATTATGGATGGACACGCTGACAATTTCGCTTTTGGTTTTCAGCTCTCTTCGCCTTTTCTTCAGCTCTTTTTCCGTGACCAGATCATTCTTGGTCAAGATGACCAACTCTTTTTTCTTCACGAGATCCGGATCATAGCTAGCCAATTCCTGGCGGATGATCTTATAGTCGCGATCCAAATCCTCAGATTCCAAAGAAATGCAATGCAATAGGGCTTTGGTCCTCTGAATGTGGCGTAAGAATTTTATCCCCAATCCTCTCCCGGCGGAAGCACCCTCGATCAATCCCGGGATATCCGCCAGAATGATGTCATCCATCACGCCTAAATTGGGCTCCAAGGTCGTGAAATGGTAGGCAGCCACTTTGGCATTAGCAGCGGTAAGTTCATTGAGAAGAGATGATTTTCCAGCGCTTGGCAGACCGATAAGGCCCACGTCCGCGATCAATCGCAGTTCGATGGACAAGTCAAACCCTTCGCCCGGCTTGCCAAGCTCGAATTTTGTCGGGCTTGTTGACGAGCCGCTCCGGAAGAAAAAATTTCCTCGTCCGCCGATGCCGCCTTTAGCCGCCAAGATCTTTTGCCCGACCGAAGTGATTTCCTGTGTCCGGCCATTCGCCACATTGACCAATAGCGTCCCGACCGGAACAGTCAGCACCAGATCTTTGCCATTCGGTCCGTCCGAGCGATTTCCACGGCCATCCTTGCCGTCTGGCGCATAATGCTCTTTCATGTGTCGATATTTGTTCAGTGCAAAAATATCCGAAACGCCTTCGAAGTAGATGCTGCCGCCGTTTCCGCCACGACCGCCGGTCGGACCAAGACTCATCATCACTTTGTCGAAAGCTACGATGCCATCCCCCCCTTTTCCGGCCTGGATCTTAATTTTTGCTTCATCTGTTAACATAATTTGTAAATTTCAAAATCTAAATATCAAATGTCAAATCAAATCCAAAATCTTAATAACAAATAATCTGAAATTTAGCAGTTAGCCTCATTTATCATTTGTAATTTGGGCTTTTGAATTTCCCTCAGGGATTGGATCATATCCTCCATCGTTCCAGGGGTGACAACGCGCTACTCTTTTCAAACCCAACCAGCTGCCACGCAGAACCCCAAACTTTTCCACGGCTTCATAGGTATATTGGCTGCAGCTGGGATGAAAACGGCAAAAACGTTCGGAGGTGACATAAGACAGCCAGCTATGATCAAGAGAAAGGGTTTTTTGATATATTCTTATCAAAAGCAATGCGATTCTTTTCATCTCTGCATTCTAGCGAAAAAAAGACAGTTTGTCAATTACGCTTTTGCTGGTATAATAAAATCATCAACTAACAAAAATTCTATGCACACTGTCAAATATAAAAATCTAACGTGGCATTATTTCAAAGAACCGAATGCCGATGACGTCCTAAAGATCCAGAAAAAATACAAGATCCATCCGCTCATCATTGAAGAATTTTCCACCCCGACTTTGCGTCCTAAGGCGACCCAATATGACAATTGCCTTTTCATGTCTATCCACATTCCCCTCTATGACACCGAGATCAAAACCACGTACGCCGCGGAAATCGATATCGTCATCTGTGAAAACACCCTTATCACTTCTCACGACAAAGATATCTTTCAGTTGGATGATTTTTTCGACGGGCTAAAATCGGATGAAAAGAAGCGGGAGTTGTACATGAATGGCTCTCCCGGCGCGCTTCTGCGTTACATCATAGAGATGCTTTTGGAAACTTGTTTCCCGAAATTGGATCATATTTCCAAAAAACTCGATTATATCGAAACGGAAATTTTTGCCGGGCATGAAAAAGAGATGGTCTTCGAAATTTCTTTGGTCAAGCGTGATATCTTGAATTTCCGCCGCACGATGAAACCGCAACGCTCTGTTTTGGAATCCTTGGCTCAAAAAGATTTCAATCTGATCGAATCCGGACTCAAGACCTATTTCCAAGATCTTATCGGCACCAATATCCGCATCTGGAACAATTTGGAATCCGCCAAGGAAACGATCGAGTCGCTGGAAGAGACCAATAACTCTCTTCTTTCCAATAAGCTGGATATGACCATGAAGGTGCTCACGATTTTCTCAGCGGTGATGCTACCGATGACAGTGTACTCGAATATCTTGGCTATGAGCGCCCAGATCCCATTCGGCAACAATCCCAATGCTTTTTGGATCCATCTGGCCATTATGTTTTTCCTCTCCAGTGTCACAATTTCTGTCTTTAAGATGCGCAAATGGTTGTAACCGGATTCCTATCATTATTATGTTAAAGTTATATAACACCCTCGCTAAAACCAAAGAAGAATTCAAGCCGGTCGTTCTTGGCAAGGTCGGCCTATATTCTTGCGGACCGACCGTCTATAATTACATCCATATCGGCAATATCCGGGCGTATCTCAACGCGGATATCCTGAGGCGTTATCTGATCTATTGCGGCTATGAAGTGCGCCATATCAAAAATATCACCGATGTCGGACATTTGACCGAGGACGATATCGCTCAAGGCGACAGCGGTGAAGACAAAATTTCCAAAAAAGCCGGAGCGGAAAACAAGACTCCCGAAGAAATCGCCCGCTTCTATGAAGATGCTTTCAAAAAAGACGAGGAGTTGATGGATATCTTGCCGGCTAACTATTTTCCGCGTGCTACGGCTCATGTGCCGGCTATGATAAAGATGATTGAGGGCTTGATCAAAAAGGGTTTTGCTTACGAAAAAAACGGCAATGTTTTTTTCGATGTCACGAAATTCAATGATTATGGCAAACTCTCCGGCAATACTCTGGCCAATTTGAAAGTCGGTGCCCGTTTGGAAGAACATCCGGACAAGAAAAACCCGTGGGATTTCGCGTTGTGGCTCGCCGCTCCGAAAGAACATCTGATGAAGTGGGTCAGCCCCTGGGGCGAAGGCTATCCCGGTTGGCACATCGAGTGCAGCGCCATGAGTATGGAATATCTGGGTGACACAGTCGACATTCACACCGGCGGAGAAGACAATATCTTTCCGCATCATGAAGCGGAAATCGCCCAAAGCGAATGCTTTAGCGGAAAAAAGTTTGTCAATTTTTGGCTGCACAACCGGCACCTCTTGGTCAACGGCGAAAAAATGTCCAAATCCAAAGGTAATTTCTATATCCTGAAGGATATTTTGGACAAAAATTATTCGCCGATGGAGCTGCGCCTAGCCCTGCTCTCTTCCCATTACAGAAGCCAGATGAATTTCACCTGGGAAGTGATGGAGCAGGCCAAGAGCAATTTGCAAAAAATTTCCGCTTGGGTGAATAATTTGAAAAATATTGAAAGTAGAGACGCGATTAATCGCGTCTCTACGGGAGATGGAATTGATTTTGTGCATATCTATGAGAAACGTTTTGAAGAAGCCATAGATGACGACCTGAACATTCCTCTCGCCCTTTCAGTCGTATACGAACTCATCACCGAGACCAATAAATTTTTAGCCGAAGACAAACTAAGTATCGCTACGGCGGAAAATATTTTGAAGTTTTGGGAAAAAATCAATAAAGTTCTAGGATTGAAAGTTAAGATATTTGTTACTACCACATTTACATTAAAAAGAAATATTGGTGATGTTGCGATTAGTAATTTTCCGGAAGAGATTATTAGACTAGCTGAAAAGCGAAAAGTTGCCAGAGATAACAAAGATTTTCAGAAATCCGATGAATTGCGTAAAGAAATTGAAAAAGCCGGCTACATTATTGAGGATCTAAAAGATAATAATTATAAATTAACCAAAAAATAATATGGGACATTGTGAATGTGGTCATTGCGGATGTGATGACGAAAAAGAAGAAGGGCATGATTGTGATTGCAAGTCGACTGAGGAAAAACTTGCTTCACTCAAAAAAGCCATCACAGACCTAGGCTATGATATTGAAGAGACTGAAGAAGGCATCAAAATAAAAGGCTAAAATAGTGTCCGTCATCCTGAGCGAAGTCCGTACTCGGACGCAGTCGAAGGATCTGCCTTGTGTCACCAGTGACTTTGTGAATATAATATTACTAGCAATAATGGAACGCAGATCCTTCGACTGCGTTCTTCGCCTTAACGGTGAATCACTCCGCTCAGGATGACGATGTCGAGAGTTTTTTTATATGAAGAATTTTTGGTTTCAACTTAATAAACCCATCCTCGCTCTCGCTCCCATGGCCGGCATCACCGACAGTGCCTTCCGGGAGATCTGTCGGCGTCATGGGGCGGATGTGGTTTATTCCGAAATGGCCAGTGTTTCCGCGCTGTTTTTCAAGCCGGCAAAAACTTTGGAACTGGTGAAATTCAATGCTAGTGAGCGGCCATATGTCGTGCAACTTTTCGGCAAGGATCCGAAGCATTTTGCCAAGGCGGCACGTATTCTTTCCAACCCCCTCCACTGTACTCAGGAGAGGTGTCCCGCCAGCGGCGGGACGGAAGGGTTGCGAATTGACGGACTCGACATCAATTTCGGCTGTCCGGCCAAAAAAGTTTTCGGGCATGGGAGCGGCTGTGCTTTGATGCCGCAAAAGGAATTGGCCAGAGAAATCATTTCGGCTGTCTGCGATAACACTGATTTGCCGGTGTCGATCAAGATCCGAGCCGGGCTGAGAGATATGACGGCGCTGGAATTTATCGAAAACACTAAGGATCTCCCCTATTCGGCCGTAATGGTGCACGGCCGAACTTATGAGGGCGGATTTTCTGGAAAAGTAGACTTTGGAATTGTCGATGAAATCAAAAAAATCATTCCGGATAAGATTGTTTTGGCCAATGGCGGCATCAACTGCGCCGCCATTGGCGTGAAAGTTTTGCATGATTATCCAACCATCGACGGCCTCGGCATCGCCCGCGGCGCCTGGGGTCAGCCGTGGATATTTGAAGAAATCAAGGCTCTCCTAAAAAGCCCCCTCCCCTGTAATCAGGGGAGGGCTGGGGAGGGGTTGTGTGACGCAACACCATTTGATTTCCCTCGCATCAAAAAAATCATGCTTGAACACGCACGCCTGATCTATGCCGACAAAGGCGATACCGGCAAATTCGAAATGCGCAAACACCTAGCTTGGTACGTCAAAGGCTTCCCAGGCGCTTCAGAATTGCGTCAGAAATTGGTGACAGCGGAAAGCTTGGAGGAAATCACCGTCATTTTAGGCGCAATATAAATGTGCATAATTTCATAATAACTTGTGCAAAAGCGCAAGTTGATTTATCTTACCAGACTGGTATAATTGATTAACTATGGCTAAAAACTCCAACGAAAATATCAAACTCCCACCACAGAATGTCGAGGCTGAAAAATCAGTTTTGGGGTCTTTAATGCTGGACAAGGACGCGGTCATCAAGATCGCCAACTTGATCCGCCAAGGTGATTTCTATCGCGATGATCACAATTTGATCTATGAAGCGATGATTGAGTTGTATGAAAAGCGCGAACCGATCGATGTGCTCTCACTGTCCAATCGTCTGGAAGAAAAGAACCAACTGGACGCTGTGGGTGGTTCCAGTTATCTGACCGAACTGGTGAACAGTGTGCCATCCAGCGCTAACATTGTGCATTATGCCAAGGTGGTGCAGAAAAAATCCACACTGCGGAAATTGATTTTGGCCGCTTCGGAAATTGTCAGTCTAGGGTATGAAGAAGGTGAAGACGTGGAAAAGATCTTGGACGAAGCCGAACAAAAACTGTTTTCTGTTTCGCAGAAATTCATCAAACAAGATTTTGTGCCGATCAAATCCATTTTGGAATCCGCTTTCAATCGCATCGATGAATTGCATAAAGGCGACCACAAATTGCGCGGCGTGCCTTCGGGCTATCCCGATTTGGACGGCATCTTGGCTGGTTTCCAAAAATCTGACTTAATCATTCTGGCCGCGCGTCCATCAATTGGAAAAACGACTCTCGCTCTTGATTTCGCCCGTCAAATCGCCGTCAAGGAAAAAATTCCGGTCGGTATCTTTTCATTAGAAATGGGCTCCGACCAGTTGGTCGACAGGATGCTGGCCGCCGAGTCCGGCGTGGATTTGTGGCGCCTCAGAACCGGACGCTTGAAAACCGGCGACGGCGACAACGATTTCCAACGCATCGGCGACGCCATGGGCGTTTTGTCCGAGGCTCCGATCTACATCGATGACGCCGGCAGTGCCAACGTCATGGAAATGCGCACGATGGCGCGCCGCTTGCAATCCGAACACAATGTCGGCGTGATCATCATTGACTATTTGCAACTCATGGAAGGCCGCCGCGGCGGGGGTGGCGACAATCGCGTGAACGAAGTGTCGGAAATTTCCCGCGCCTTGAAACAATTGGCACGCGAGCTCAACATCCCGATCATCGCTCTCTCCCAGTTGTCCCGCAGCGTCGAATCGCGTAGTCCGCAGATTCCGAAATTGTCCGACCTCCGCGAATCAGGTTCCATCGAGCAGGACGCCGACATCGTAATGTTCCTCTACCGCGAAGACCGCGAAAAACCGGACACACCGAACAAGAACATCGTCGAAGTCCACATCGCCAAGCACCGAAACGGCCCCATCGGCCGCATGTCGCTCTATTTCAATGAAAATTCGACGACGTTCAAATCGCTGGAAAAAGTACACACCGAGTAGAATATTCAATCTTCAATACTCAATACTCAATATTCATTCAATATCCAATAAATTAATATTCGATTAAAATTTTTTTATTGATTATTGAAAATTGAGCATTGATCATTAAAATAATGTATCCCAAATCCTTCAAAAAACTTATTGATTATTTCGCCTCCCTGCCTTCGGTTGGCCCCAAGATGGCTGAGCGGCTGGTTTTGTATCTTTTCAAACAGGACAAGATCGCTCTCGCGGATTTCGGAGAAACGCTGGCCAATCTGAAGATAAACCTGCGTCTCTGTTCGCGTTGCGCCAACATCAGCGAGAATGATTTGTGCGACATCTGTCTGGATTCTCATCGCGACCGGAAAAAAATCTGTGTGGTGGAAGAACCGCTGGATATCATAGCCATTGAAAAGACCAAAAAATATTCCGGCCTCTATCATGTCCTCGGCGGAACCTTGGGGGGCCTTAAAAATTCCGACCAGAATCAATTGCGTCTCGCTGAATTGGAAGGAAGGATCAAAGACGAAAAAACCGACGAGATAATCCTGGCCACGAATCCGACCACTGAAGGTGATGCCACTTCGCTCTATGTCGCTCGCGCCATTAAGCCTTCGGGTGTCAAAGTCACCCGCCTAGCCCGCGGCCTGTCCACCGGCGGAGACATTGAATACGCGGATGAATTGACGTTGAGCTCGGCGATAATGAATAGATCTTAAGAAACTTAAGTTACTTAAGCCGCTTAAGCATCTTAGGGTATCAAAAAACGAACCTTCCGGCTCGTTTTCATTTTGCAAAAAATTTCTATATCTTCGTAATCTCGACTTCCGTCATTGTCTGGCGGTGTCCAAATTTGACGCGATAGCGTTTCTTGGCTTTGAATTTCATCCCGACCACTTTTTTCTGTTTGGCAGTCTGCAAGATCTTGCCTTCCACGGTAGCGCCGGAAATGACGGGAGTGCCGACTTTAACATCTTTCTCATCTCCGACAAAAAGCACCTCGGAAAAAACTACTTTAGAGCCCTCTTCGCCTTCCAACTTTTCTACCTTGATTTTGTCTCCTTCAGCCACTTTATACTGTTTTCCACCTGTTTTTATGATAGCTAACATAACTGTTTTAAGTAAAATATTACCTAGATACTATATCTGAATCGCCGTCACTTGTCAATAAGCGGTTTTTGCGCTAGTATTCGGGATATGAAAAGATGGAAAAGACTCATCCTATTTTGGAGTTTTGTCACCCTATTTCTCCTGACCGTTCCGTTGGTACTCCTGCGGGCGCGCGGTTATCGCTTCGACTATCATCGTGGCGTTTTCGTGTATAGCGGAACGCTCACTTTCAAATCCAACCCACAGACAGTCGACGTGCGTTTAAACGGCGCCTTAGCCGCTTCAAAACAGCTCGACCGGATCAATAGCTCATATAATATTACGGGTCTTTTGCCCAATACGTATAATTTCCAAGTTTCCGCCGACGGTTTCCAAACTTGGAGCAAGACCGTATCGGTGCATAGCGGTCTGGCCACTGAATTCTGGAACATTCTTCTGACAAGGAAGAACTACGACCGGATCAATTATGGCGCGACAGGCATAGAAAAATTCTTCCTCTCTCCCAAAAATAATCTCTTGGTCTATACCGTACCGACAGCTGAAAAGACTTCCGTGAGCGTTTTCGATATCGTCGCCAAAAAAATGACCGCCACTTTTGATTTCGCCGGATGGAGCTTTGCCGGCACCGATAGAAAAGAAAACATCGAGTGGTCGCCGGACTCTTCGGCCTTTTCCGTACCGATGAAAAATGATGCTGACGGAAAAACTACCTATGACTATTTCATCGTCACGCTCGCGGATAAAACTCAGATTGACCTCAATCAGTTTTTAGGCAAAGACTCGATTTCCAATGTCCGCTGGGATCCTAAGGATAATGGCTATCTGTTCTTCCTGAGTCAAAATACCCTCTACAGGGCCAATTTGAACGCTAAGGACAATTTAGTCACTATTGCTTCCAATGTCAGCGCCTATGACTTGTCCGGTTCGACCGTCTATTACGCCCTGACGCCCAATAATCTGCTTTTCAAAAATAGCTTGGACGGCCGGTCGGAGCCATCACAGATCACTAGTAATTTTCCAGGAAAAGCTGACGCGAAAATCACCAGTATGGTCGTTTATGACGATTCTCGCATCGCTATGATTACGGATGATCATACACTTCTCATTTTCAATCAGGGCGAACATAACAACTATTTCCGCGAATTGAACGATGGGATCCTTGAAGCGCATTTTTCCGATGATGGCAAAAAACTGCTCTTTTGGTCGGATAACGAAATTTCCGTCTACTATTTGCGCGACGAATTGTCCCAGCCCGTCCGCAACGAGGACACGATGGAAAACATCACGCGCTACTCGCAATCAGTGGCCAACGTCCAATGGTTTTATGACTATGAACATATCGTTTTCACCGTCGGACGCTTCGCCAAAATCATCGAACTTGATCCGCGCGACCACAAGAATTGTATGGACATCATCAGCACAAATTTGGAAAATCCTTTTATGATCTATAACAGCTATTTGGGCAATCTTTTTTTCACTGACACCCAAAATTCCTCCACCGACCTGAACTCCATCATCTTCCCGGAAAAACCTTCCATCCTCGGCCGGATTGGCATTGGAGGATAAAAACTTGCGAAACATAAAAGCCCTGCCAGAATAATGCCTGGCGGGGCTTTTTGAAAATTAAAGCAAATACCGGAAACATTGTCTGATATTATTTATTCATCCCTTTTGTCATCCTAGTGTATACGGGAATCTAGTCGCAAAGCTTTAAGTTTCTACACTAGATTCCTGCCTACGCAGGAATGACAAAGATAAGTTTTTATTCCTAAAGCTCGGCTTTAAGAATACTTAGATTACTGATCTAGTTTCCAATCTTTTTGCAGATCGATTGTTGTTACTTTTGATTGGCCATCTTTTCCAATGATGGTAACTTTCCCCGGAACATTGTGCAGGCCGGATTCTTTCTGGATGAGCAAGTTGTAACCGATCGCAATGTCGGTCGGCAGTGTATAGGAAATTTCCACTGTGCGCGTTTCGCCGAGCGGCACTTTCACGATCGAACCGAAATATTTCTTGCCAAGTTCCGTGCCAAATTGGACATTATTATTGTCCCAACCAGTGGAATTTTCCAGCCATGCGCCACTCGGCACATAGACGCGCAGATAACTCAGATAGTCGCGCGTCATCCAATCTTTCACTTTGCCGGTGTGCGTATAAGTGATTTTCAGATTGGCTTTCGGCACGTCACCTGATAGATCAATGACATAATCAAAGCTGCGCTGCATATAATAGTCGCTCTTGAACGCGCCCAAGTTAGCATCCACCATCGCCAGATAATCCTGCTGCCATTTCTGATCGACATTGCCCGCCCAACCGACATTTTCAGCATAGCTCTCCAGTGCGGCATCTTTGAAATACAATTGGATATCTTTTTCGTTCAGATCCGTCAAAATTATTCTGGCCAAATCGATTTTTTGTGAAATAGTAAAAGTTTCAACGCGCTGCATAATCGCTTCTGCTAATTCATTCATTACTGTTTTGCGGTCTCCCTTGTCGATGCCTTGTGTGGCATAGCCTTTTTCCACTTGATATTCCAAAGCAAGAATGGCATTTTCAGAATCATAAGTTCCGGGGTAATCCGCTAAAGTGATTGGCCCTGTCACCTTCAAAAATGATGCCAACACATCGGTGTTGATGCCGATGATACCGTCAAATTTTTCCTGACCTTGGCCGAGCTGGTAAAAATACTCAGCTTTTTCGGCGTTGGTGGCCCAGTCTGGCGACCAATTCGAATCGCGCATCTTCCAGTCAGCAACTTTCAAGGTTTCTTCCATCGGATAGGGCGTCGGAATTCCATTCGGCACGCGTCCGTCAAAATTGGACAAGTCGTGCGTCTGCAGTCCCGTGATATGCCCGTTTTTCATCTTCAGGATCCCAAAAGTTCCGATATATCCCCCTCCGGGACGCAGTTCCATATTGTTCTGGAAAATAAGCATAAAAGTTTTTTCGCGGTCGTCTTGTTTTAAAAGATAGTTGCCGAAATAGGCCATTGATTTCAATTCTTCCTTATTACTGAGCCATGGCACCCAATCAATAGCCGCGCTTATCGTGCCGGTCGGATTGTTTTTCACCTCAAGAACCAGCCAGAAACCGGCCAGAAAAATGATCGCTACTGACCAGAAAATTATCCAGAATTTTTTCGAACGAGCTTTGCTCATATGGTTTTTTTAAAGTTGTCCGCTTAAAAGTTTATTAAGGCGTGCCTTCACTTCTTCGGCGGTCGCCTCTCGGGTTATCGGCATTTCCGCTTGTGGCGCTTTCATTTCCGTTTCAGGAACTTGATTTTCCTCGACGCTCGCCAAAGTCTCAACCAATGAGGATGTCTCGGTCTCTGACTGCATTGGAAAATTATCCTTCTCAGCCACCGGCAGATTGGCCGGAGCACTGGATGTTTTTTGCGTTTTCACAAAATCAGTATATGGCTTGTCTTCGATGGACCATTTTCTATCCAACGGCAAAACAGTTTCTCTCTTTTCTTCTTTTTCGGGCTCGGGCGACAAAACAGCGTCAGTTTTTCCATAGGGAAAGAAAAATTTAGGACGGCCGATCTGCAATACTCTTTCTTTTTTGAAAAAAACCGTTCCACAATAGAACAAGATAGTTTCCAGGAGGAAAAATCCGAGTATACTCTCGATGAAAAGCCATAGATCGAAAGCGCCATTGGCATAATCCGTTATGACCGGATCGATGATCCGGACATCCAGATCATTTTCAATATCATAATACAGCCCGACCATACCGATCAAAGACGCCGCCGCTTGAGAACTTATGATTTCCGCTTGATAGCGATCACTGTCTGTTGCGATGAACTTTAAAATTCCGCTCGTGCCCACGCGCGCGACCCGCAATTCAGAATTCCAATAAGTTTTTTTCTTGTAGTCCGGCAGTTCCGCGATAGTTTCATCGGCCGCATCTTCATTGTCCTTGGTCATTCTGGCATAGAAAGAAAGGGTTGTGGGAAGCTGGCTCAAATTTTCGATGATTTGATCGGAATTCCGCGCCGCCGCTTCGCTCTTGGGAATGATGAGGATGGTTGTTTCAGACCGATAAGCGCGCCTAGCGTTGATGCCAACCACAAAAATCGCAATGGTTGCGAGGATGAAAACTATCCAGAATGATTTTAGGTTAAATATTTTCTTCATGCAATTCCGTCTTAGGATTATGCTTCTTCGCCAAAGTATCGATATACACCTTTTCAATCTGGGAAACGATCGTATCCCAGCTATATTCTTTCCGCGCTTTTTGCATCGCGGCCTCTCCCATCGTTCTGGCAATTACGGGATTATTGATGAGAAAAACCATCTTTTCTTCCAGATCCCGCGCGTCACCGGATTTGAAAAAGACAGCCGTTTCATCATTGAGCGGTTCCATATTTTCTTTGATATCGCTGGAAAGAATGGCTTTGCTGTGTCCCATCGCCTCCAAAAGCGCCATTGACAGACCTTCCGACTCGCTCGGCTGAACAAATAGATAGCTATGGGCGAATAATTGATCCAATTCTTCTCCGCTCCGGCTGCCGGTGAAAATGATATTTTCTCGGCCACGCGCTGTATCTTTCAATTCTTTAACGTAATCATCCGTGTGGAATCCATCTCCCACAATGACCAGTTTTTTTCCGCGCGTCAGATGCTTATCCTCCAAATTCTTGAATGCTTCGATCAAATAATGCACGCCTTTGTGGCGAATCAAGCGGCCAATGCAAACGATATAGCCCCCTTTTTGCAGATTCCATTTTTGCAGATAATCGGTTTTTTCCACTTGTTTTATCTCAGTTCCGTTCGGAATCAGAACGGTTTCCCGATGATATTTTTCAGCAGCATATTTTTTGAGGATGCTTGACACTACGATCGTGACATTCGGAACTTTGCACGTCAGAAATTCAGAAAATCTGAGATATCCCTTGGCGAACCAGCCCCATTTCTTGTGGGCATAATCTTGGCATTGGAAGATTGAAATAAGAGCCGCTTTAGGTTTGAAGATCCTGATCAAGAAACTGAGTGAAGTCGGTCCGATCGAATGATAATGGATCACATCATAATCTTGGAATATGGCGTGCATCGTCGCAAAAAAAGTGTGGCTGATAGCATCCAAATTTTTCGTATTGAAACTGGGCAGACTGATGAGCTTCGTTCCCCGATATTCTTTCAGCTTTGGATCAGTATAATTTTTTCTCGTATAGACAAAAACGTCATGGCCTTTTTTCGCCATTCTCACTGCCACTTCTTCGGTATATCTTTCCACTCCGCCGAATTTGGCCGGTATTCCTTTTTGTCCTATAAAGGCTATTTTCATAGTTTTTTTCCTTGATTTTCCCTACTGTTTTCAACAGGAAAGACTAACATTAAATCAAAAATAAGTCAAGCCCGTTTCGATTTCCGGCTGCTATCAGAAAATATATCCATGATATTCAGATAATATTGCCGGCGGTCGAATCTTTCGGCTTTCTTAAGGGCGTTACGCGAAAACAAGATTCGGAGGCCTTCATCCTCGGATAATTTTTCTATTTTCTCCCTTATCTCATCAGTGTTTCGACAAAGATAACCGTCCTTGCCATCTTCTATAATTTCTCCATAGGCACCGCTATCGAAACCGATAAAAGGTTTGGCCTGACTGGCCGCTTCCAAAGCAACCAATCCGAATGTTTCGGGCAAGCGGGAAAAAGATACCACAAAAAGAGAATTTTTTATATATCGCATAATTCCCTTATGCGACAGGAAGCCGATATACTTGATATTTTCCGTTTCTTCCAAAATAAAATTCTCGTCTTTTTTTCCAGCCAGATAAAGTGTGATATTTTCCAGTTTTTTGAACGTGCCGATCAACTCGCCAACTCCCTTGTCCGCGGAGATTCTGCCGGCATAAAATACATATCTTTCTTTGTTGGCATTCTTATCGCATCCATCAGAAAGTTCCATCGTGTGAAAATGAGGAAGGACAATTATTTTGTTTTCCGCCAAGCCGTTTTGCACCAAAATATTTTTAGTGAAAATACTAGGAGAAATATATAGGTCGATATTCTTATCGTAAATATCCAAATATTTGTGAAAATTGAATCTCAAAATTGCTATCAAGCTTTTCACATAAGAATCCTTGAAGCATTTATTCGTGACAAAACTCAACCAGCCACCCTTTTTGATTTCTTCCCAATTTTTCCCGTTACATTCCATCAGATAATCCGGGCAGATAAGAGCATAATCATGCACGGTCATAACGATGGGAAGGCCGCGTTTTTTGATTTCCGACAAAATGGACGGCGAAATTTGATGATAGATATTGTGGATATGCACGATATCCGGCTGAAAATCATCTAACAATTTTCCGATTTTTCTTCTGGCTTCCCAAGAATAGAACATCCGGAAAGCGCCTTTGATTTTTTGCCAAAGAGTGGAATCGTTGTGATTGTATCCGACATAGCTCAAGAAATATTTTTTCCAAGGAGAAAATTCATTTCTGGAATGATCCATGGCAAAAACCGCCACATCATTCCCCTTGGCACGCAGCAATTTCACCAGATCCAAAAAATGCTTATCAGCCCCGGCGTTGGCAAAATTAAATTTATTGATTTCTAAAATTTTCATATTTTTATTCATATCTGCCGAGAGTGATATTTCTCGACAACCCCAGACTCATCCAGAAAAAAATCGCCAATAGATTTGTTTCGAGATATGGTTGGAAGAAGAGCGCTACCAAATAAGTCACGAGTACGCCTAGGATGGCTAGTGCATAAAATCGATCCTTGTTCTTTGCTAATGCACCCTGTAGATTCCGCATATTCTTATAGATAAAAACTATTAACATTCCGAACCCCAAAAGACCCAATTGAATCATAACGGCCAGGTAGGAATTGTGGATATTGCGCACTTCTATGAAATCTCGATACGAACGGGTTTCGACATAAACCATTTTTCCCGTGCCAATGCCCAAAAGCGGATCGTTCTTGAAATCATGGTACGCGGCGCTCCAGACCAATTCTCGCCAAGCAAAACTTTCATCCGAGCTGGCGCGCGCGATAGAGCTGCCTCTTTCCGCCAGCGCGCTGACCACGTCTTGTGAAAAATCGGCTGGCTTTGAATGTGGAGTTATGGCGGTCAAGTAGAAAAGGAGCAACATAGCACCGGCAAAAATCAAGGAAAAACGCCCGAGCGATTTTCGGAGGATGGTTTTTTCTTCCCTCGGGATGAAAAAATAAATTGCAAAAATAGCCAAGATGACGCCGATCCACAAATGTCGCATCATTGTCCCGGCAATGCCAACTATCCAGATCAATGCGATCAGAGACAGATAATTTTTCCCGATCTGTTCTTTTTTTGTAATCAGGAAGGCGATCAAGGCAACGAACGATAGAGACAGATATAGTCCATGAGTAAAAGCCAAGATGCGCACGCCTGAGGTCGAAAGCGGCGTGAATTCGGTCCAAAGTCCGTTGCCATTGGCAATGCCAAAAATTATGAACCCGATCACCCCCAGCGCTCCCGCTGAGAAAAAATGGAAGAGTCTTCGGGCATCCTCACGCTTCCGCACGAGCCAGAAAGTCAGAAAATATAGCAAACTGTAAAATCCATAATTCTTGAGTGAAGAAAAGGCCAAATAAACGCTTGATTTGATCACAAAGACACTAAATAAAAAATATACAACATTGAGCAGGATAAAACCAAGCAGCACCTGATCATTTCCGGATACTTTGAATTTTTGGCGTTCAGTTTTTCCGACGCGCAAAAATTCGAAAAGCAGACCGAGAAACATTGCCAAGATGATCACATCAAGCGGATAGAATTTATATTCGACTTTCCCGATATAGATCGCGGAGAGCGTGAAGAATCTTTCAAAGATTATGGTCAGAAAAACACTGGCATACAGTCCCGCTCTCGGATAGAAAACTGATAGGAAAAAAGCCACACTCATCGCCAGAAGATAGATCGGCAGATTGAAACCGATGAAAAAATTGGACATGATAAAGGCCGCCACAGCGGCTATGATGAAAATCGCGCTGACGGTTTCAATATGAAAACTGAATCTGGGCTTATTCTTAGGCATAATTTTACGATTGTCATTCCCGTGGAGACGGGAATCTAGTCCATAATTAACTTTAAATTATAGCACAATCCGGAAAAAAAAGCAAGCCCCGAAACTCATTAGAGTTAAGGGGCTTGGTGCCACAATGTTTTGTGGACTTGGGACGTGCGATGGGGAATCTACTTCCTGTTGACGTCGGCATCCTTGAAGCCATACTTCCATCCTTCCGGATGATAGATGGCCTGCAGGTCACCACCAGGTTTGGTCGTCGGCGTAACCAGCTGCCAGGGCTGCGTTGCGTCAGAATCTTCCCAGATGAAGCTGCACGAATCACAGGTCTTCAGGGTAAGGCTTTGCACCGGTCCGAGATATTTGGCCTTGGTCCGATTGCAATCGTTCCAAACCACGACATTCAATAACTTTCCGACCGGCAGCTTTGGAATTGTCACTTCCCGAGTAGCCTCGTTCCCCATGGGTTCAATTCCGGCATGTTTGGGCGGCGGAGCGGCCCAAATAGAATTGACCAATAAGAATGCTGCCAAAAAACATACTGCCATCATTGTCTTTCTCATAATTTCCTCCTTGGAACTTTATGATTGTTTGTTTTGCAACTTCTCCCTCTAAAATAAATAGAACTGCTTTTCCCACAACGCCCGTTGCGAGAAAATTCATCCTCTCTATTTTTAATACTACAGCCTAGCATACTTCTTTATTTTTGTAAAGGGCTAAAAATTAGGAATATCTGGAGCTTCTCGGTTGAGAAGCTCCAGATACGATATTTAATCGTTTGTAGTTTTTATTTATCAGAAGTCTTTCAACTCCTATTCCCTGAGCCCTTTAAAGAATTTCCTACTCAGATAGACAAAAAACTAAAACGAATAATTCATTGAATTGCTATACTGCAAATCAATATTGCAGCAACTCGTGATCAGCCGGCTGCACTTCTTCCGACCGACTCTTAGAATACTGTTCTCGAATTATATGCTTCAATTCGATTCGGACAAACGGACCATAGGCATATCCACCAGCCGCACCCTTAACTGCGGAGGCCAGTGTATAATCGAAGCTCGGTCCGAAAATCAACCAATCATTGTATCGCATTTCAATGTTAGCATTTGCGATCCACTGACTGTCTTGTTCTGAATAACCGATCTGGGCCCCAAAACGGCTAGCCCAAGTTTCATTCCAGTCTTTGTGCAGCTTGAAACCGACATTGATGCCCGTCCGAGAAGAGGCTTTGTCTCCGCTCCAAGTTGAACTAAAGCTTTCAGAAACGTCCACCCACCCTTCAGCATACAACACCAACATCAAGTCAGGTGCAAACTGTCGCAGATATTCAGCATACTCCCCCAGCAAAATGTGATCTTCATCCTTTTTGTATCCGGACGAAGAATTCGCACCATGCAAATGTTCCCAAAGTGCGCGGAACATTATCTGCACTTGCTGCGGATAACCTGCTGCTGTTTTTCCGGTCCACATAAAACCGACTTGCGGACCAATACCTGCATTGTTCCATTCATAGTTCGCGGATGTTTCACCCGAGTCACCTCGGGCAAACACTCCGACTACGGGAATAAGGGTGCCACCAGCCAAATCTTTTTCATACTTGTGCAAAAAGAGTTTGTATTGGAGGAACCACCAAGCCCCATCAGCCGAATCATCTTGATTCCGCCAGAGACCGCCACCCGCATCCAACTCATGTTCATAAGCCACTCGAGTTTCTTCATCCTTGAAGATCGGCGGGGGTTCAGGTTCAGCAGTCGGAGGTGCGGTAACAATCGGCGTCGGAGTTTTTTCTTCCCAACCGCCCCAATTATTACATTTCTGTACATGCAGCACATGATAACCATCCGTGCCATAATCTTTGGCTGAATAGACAACGGTCAGATCCCAATCGGTAGAAAAATTCTCACGAATTTCATTCTTGCCGAAAGTCATCCAGTCAAAATGCTGCTTAGTGCCAATTCCGCCTTCATACCATGCAAACTTGCCTTGTTTGATATTGTCCTTAACTTTGACTTTGATATCAGCAGGTAAATTTGAATGATCTATGGCCCATTCAGCGGTTCCCTTGTAGGGATTACCACCGACTTTTCGCCAGACGAAATTAGAATTGACTGCCTTATGAACGTCTTTCCGTTCAGCTTTTAGCGCAACCTTCTTCTTACTCGGTTCGCGAACAACACGCTGGGTGCTGTTCGTTTCCGGGATCAATAATACATCACCCGGATTGATTTTTGTCGACTGCAACTTATGCCCCTTGGCATCTTGAATCTTCTGCCAAGGAACTCCAAATTTCTTACCGATTCTCCAAAGACTTTCACCTTTGGTGACCGGATGGCGGATCTGATCAGCCCAAGCGCTTGAAGCGCCCAAGACCAATAGAAGCGCCAAAAACATACAAGGAAACCGTTTCATGGTTTACCTCCTTGACGCCGCAATCGGCGCCTCTAATTTTTGCAATGCTTGCGCATTCAGCTTGTTTCTCTTCTGAACTTCTTTTTGAGCGAAGGACAAAAGATACTCCATGGTGAATGACACATCTCTCAGTGACAACACTTCCGACTTGTAATCAACGCCGTGTGAAGGCGCAGATGTTGCGCGAATCATATCCATCGCCAGGCTGGCTGCATTGGATATGGCAAATCCAGTCACCTCAGGAACTGGGTTGACACTGAATGTTCCAGTGCCTACGAGCTTTTGGAAATAAGAATCTTGCGGATTGATTGCCCGAATATCCCCTACTTCCTTAAACCCGTACGGGGACAGCAGATAGCCTTCGGGGTATTGGATCTGATTATATCCCTTTATCACCCATTGGAATCCCTCAATCCGCGTAAGCGAACTCAGATTGAAAACTTTTCCATTTTCATCTTTGTTCACCTCCAGGATTTTTTTTCGCCGATACGCTGCGTCGTCACTCATGAATTTTCCTCGCTCCACCGCCAGTTCTTTGCCTAATGGACTATAGATGTAATCCACAGCCGAAGACAGAATGACTGTTGCACCGGAAGAAACTTGGCCGTCAATGATGTTATTGCCGTAATAATATCCCGAGAGATGCATTCCGGAAAACATAATCTGGCCTCGTCTTTCAGAGCCATCATCCAAAATCGTCCACGTATTCCATCGCAGGCGCCCAGGGAAATATTCCCCGAACAGACGTAATGGAAAATTCATCAGATAATCTGAGATGTTCCCTTTGCAAATGTCAGGTGTCGGCTCAAGCCCTAAGGCCTGATGCCGCTCGATCTGTACATTAATTTTTTCCACCTTCGCTTCTGTCGCGTTAGGCGTCATTCCAGAATTGACATTTTGCATTGTCGACTCTGTTCCGCATCCGGACAATCCGAATGCAAGAATAAAAAAGCATATGACTGAAAAAAGCTTAGTTGCATTTTTCATAATCGCCTCCCTCATCTCCTGTTCGGAAAAATTCCGACTCACATTCATGATAATCTTCTTTTCCTATCCCATCGATAAGCCTCTTGATTTCTTCATCAAGAAAAACTTCTCGATCGATAGTCCTGAAAAGATTCCTTGCTTCCTTGGCCTCCTCTTTCGAGAGTAACCATACATCCGTGGCCTTGGCACTTTTCTCGTACCAGATTAAATAGAGCATCCATACAAGGATGCAGCTGCCGACGGCAAAAAGGATACTTGATCCGAGCGGAGGTTTTGAGATATAAATACCTCGCGACTCTCTTTTTTCAAACGCTTCTTCCATTTTGGAAAGAATCGTCTGAGCCTCTTCCTTTTCCTGCAAAGACGCCTGAAGCACCGCTTCAAGATCAGAAATGATCTTATGCATCCGAGTTGCCTCCTGCTTCAGCTCGGCATTTTCCCTTTCGAGGTCCGCAATTTTCTTTTCGGACTCGGCCTTTCCCGCTTCCATCTCTTTCGAGACAGTCGCCTCAGGCAACGGATGGGCTTTCTCCACTATCACCTCCAGAACAGTTCTGGTGGCCAATTTCCGCGGAGCAAGGATGCCATTGGGTTGCATGATTTTTTTGGCAACACTATTAGGATTAATTTTTTCTTCCGGAAATAATTTCCGGAAAATGCCCCAACAAGTATCGCCTTTTTCGACCCTGTATACTTTCTTTTTTTCACCTGTAGACAAATCGTGGAACTCACCTATAATTTTGGCCTCGGCAAAACTTGCCGTGGCCAAAATCGCCATTGCCGTTAGTAATGCCAAAACCATTGTCTTCATTTTGCTCCCCCGTCTGTATTTTTTTCCGCGCGAAACCATTTCGCACGAATTTTTCCATATATTCAGTTGTCAAAGTGCTGTCCGTTAACAACCTTGCGCCAATCCCTTTTCGCAAGAAACGGAATTGGACGTAAAGCGATTTCTAATTATGATTGTTTTCCAATTTATTCTTCCAATAATCGCTGTTGGCCGCCAGATAGTCTTCGTCGGAAACATCGGTTCTTCGAGATATGCTTTCGATCGGTAAATTTTCAAATGGCAATATCTCATCATCCGTCATGTCCTCTTTTTCAGTCGTGAACTTGATCCCCACCGCTTCTTCTTTTTTGAAAAATTCTGCTCGATAGATCACGACCAACAAGAAGAAAAACACTCCGACCGCAAATCCGCCGATACCGGACAACATTATCTGGACAAAGGAAGGATTTTTTTCCACGATCGGTCCCGACAAGACTCGCACATTCACGTTCTGATCCTGCCCCAAGAAAAAAGAATTGCGGTTGATCAAGACATCCAGGATCGATTGGGAAAGTTGATAGGTCCCCGCTTGCGTGTCACCGAAAACTTGGACATTCATGATCCCCACGCTGGAATTGTTCTTCACGTGCACGATGCGCTTCCATTCTTTCAATCTTTGCGCGCTGTCTCCCGTCAAAAAATTATTCGAGATTTTTCCGGTCGCTTCCACTTCCTCTATGAATTTTTCACTGTAGATGGATTGGGAAAGAATATTGGTCAAATAATTGGTCGATTGCGACAAAGCATAATAATCCGTCGCGCCCGACTGGCTCTGTGACATCAGGATATCCGTATTGGAACTAAAATTTTTCTGGGTCATCACCAAGATAAAAAACGAAAGCGCGCCCACGAACAGCCCGAAGAGAAGCGCTGTTTTTAAGTGATTTTTGGCCAATTTAAGCATATTTTCCGTAGTCATAGTTTCTTTAAAAATAATTAGTATTTAACAGGATATACTAGCAGAAATGGTAAAATTTGTCAATAGCGATGGACGGAAGAAGACCTGATTTTGTAACTCAGGTCTTCTTAGCCTTTTTGCAGTTAGAGCATCTTCGCTTTGACGACCAATCTTTTCCAATCAGTCCGCAAAGGCCAGCACGTAACCAGTGTGATTATCGGTTGGCCGTTTTCTTCAAAAATACCGGGGTCATCAGGAGCCACCACCTTTTTGCCGATAACTTTGTAAACATATTCGAACGACTTACCATTTTTTTGTGTCGCCTTGACTACGAGTTCATCTCCATTTTGCAGAGCGTTCAGATCCTTGAAAATGAAATTGTAACTTCCCGTCGCCCAAGCATAGTTGCTGCTATGTCCCGAGATGACCACGTTTCCGCGAGACCCAGGGATGCCTGTATTCGGATAGCGCACCACTCCATTTTTCAAGTCCGCTTCCAGAGCTGCTTCGTCCGAACTGAGCGACCAGATCATCGGTGTTTTCACGCCGATTTTCTTGATGCTTATTTCATAAGCCGGCTTGGCATCCCCCGGAGCAGTCGGATCATAACCGTTTTTAATTTCACCGCCATCATTGAAACCATCACCATCCGTATCTTTTTTCAATGGATCGGTCAGATGCACGAATTCCAAATGATTCGGCAATCCGTCATTGTCATTATCCAACGCGTAATTATTCTTGGCCATATCCAATCCCATCTTCTTTTCCCAGAAATCCGGCAAATTGTCCTTATTTAGATCGAGCATCCCCGCTCCGACCGGATTGTAACCGTCGCGCACTTCTTTGCCGTCATTATAGCCGTCCTTGTCCGTATCGGGGTCCAAAGGATTGGTAGAGTTCGCATATTCCTCCGATAAATCCAATCCGTCACCATCGATATCTTTTTTCAAATCGGCATCGTTTTCCAATCTTATCCCATAACGATTGAGCCAAGAAGTGGGAATCACATCCTCGGAAACATCGGAACTTCCGCAAATCGCCACGCGCGCAGAGTTAAGACTGCCCTTGAAATCAAAATTCAAGAGATAAAAAATAATCACCGGCAAAATGATTGCCGCAAAAACGATTATCAGAATCATTGTTAATTTTTTCCTTTTCTCCCACATAGCTTTAAACATTATGTCATTAAACTATTTGAGCCTTCATTCTCCGAATAAAGGCTCTCAAGTTTTCTGTTTGTGTTGATTAGAACAATTTTTTATTAAAGTCCTACGCTTAGCTTTTTCCTGTATATCCATAGTCCGGCCAATGACAGAAGCCCTGACAGAAATATGGCTGCGTTACCAGTACCCGTAACAGGTGCTGTTCTGACCTTGTTATAACCGAAGTCGGCTTTTTTGTAATCATCGCTATTTCCGTGTAAGCGTACATCGGTCTTGTTATTCTTATTGCCATCAAGATCATACGTCTGGACATAGCTCGACACATCCGAATCACTTATATACACGCCATACGTTCCTTCGCAAAGATCATTGAATTGATATTTGCCCTTGCTGTTCGTGTGGGTCTTGTCGATTTCTTTTCCGCTGCTATTTTTCAATTTAAGCGTAATATTGGAGAGACCTTGTTCTCCCGCATCTTGCACGCCATCGCTGTTGACATCCAGCCAGACATAATCACCGATAGTGCCATTGCAATCCTCTTCGTCATCATCGTGTGGTTCAGGTGTCGGTGCAGGAGTAGGCGTCGGAGTGGGTGTAGGAATGGGTGTAGGTTTAGGTGTAGGAGTAGGTGCAGGAGTAGGCGTCGGAGTGGGTGTAGGAGTGGGTGTAGGAGTGACTATCCTATCAAAAACTACACTCACAACATCGATGCTTTCCACCGCGCTGGCAGAACCCCATCTGGAATAATTATCTGGATACCATAACCCCGTAAATGTGTCGGCATATTTATGCCTCGCTTTCACGCTGACCGTGCCAGAAAGGTGCATCGTGCCCAAATCATAGCTGGCTGTTCCAGTCGAAGAACCGTTTCCTCCTTGATCCGGAACAGTATAATCTTTTCCGTTAATGGTGATTATGGCCACTTCATATTTCTGATAATCGGTCAGGCCTCCCAAATTCACCTTCACTTTATAATCTCCATCCGCCACATTGACTGTGTGAGTGCTGGATTCGCCATTGCAAGTGTTCTGATTGCCACAATAGGTAGCCAGATGGTATGGCGCTACATCAGCCGGACAATGGCAGTTTGGAGCGAACATACTTCCATCACTTCCAAAACTTGCCGTTTCGGCATAGGCATTGTGAGCAGACGCTCCCGTCAAGAATGCGCCGAATAGCATAACGATCATTATTGTTTTCTTCATATATTTTCGATTAATTAATTACTATCTGATTATTATCCTGATTAAGGTCGACCGAAAATACTAGCACATCTTGACTATTTTGTCAAATATCGGTCTTACTAAGAAAGTGTTTCTACTCTAAAAACCACGATTTTTTCATCAAAAAACACCTCCTTTGAAGGAGGTGTTTTTCTGTCTATTTTCCATTTTCGGCTATCTTTTCAGCTCTTCTTCCAAGGCCTCAGAATCGCCCTTGAAAACGATC
>Ga0172380_10001543_pt1 | contig 39277 bp, 35 predicted proteins | sample Leawe162metaG_FD_119747 | JGI IMG/M metagenome (GOLD analysis project Ga0172380, IMG submission 119747) | Leachate microbial communities from a municipal landfill in Southern Ontario, Canada - Leachate well 162 metaG | ecosystem: Engineered > Solid waste > Landfill > Unclassified | place...
TCCGTTCATGGGACCAATTGAGCTGGCTGACAAGCTGTTTGACGAGCACAATATTGTTCTTGATTCAACAACGGTTTGGCGCATCCTAAAACGGAAGCACATCAGATACCATGTAGATTACACGCCCATACCAAAGAAAGAACCAACTCTCTACTGCTTAGATTATCCAGGACAGGAGCTTCAATTAGATGCTTCTTATCCTTTTGGTAGGAGCAGGGACATCGTTTGCTTCTCAGCCATTGATGACTGCTCTAGATATGTCTTTGGCATTATGTGCGATAAAGACAACGCTAAAAATGCTATTAAATTAGTTGAATATATCCTTGAGAGATCATCGTTTCCAATCAAACGGATCAGGGTAGATAACAGATATGGAAAAACGCTCAAATGGTATTGTGAAAGCAAAGGAATAGAACTTATTGAGAACGACCCATATGCTCCAACCCAGAATGGCAAGATCGAGAGATATCATAGAACGCAGAAACAGAGATTCTTTTATTCAAAGTGTTCTTTCCTGGATGATATGGAGACAATAGAATACAAACTTCAACTATGGCTGCAATACTACAATTTTAAAAGAAAACATACAGGTTATGGTATGAATAAATTAACACCAAGAGAGAAAATTATTAAAGCTATGTTTCAACAGCTTGGAAACACCCAGATAAAAAAGGTAACATTAACCCTGCAACCTTACAAAGATAGACTAATTGCTTAGTTGTGCTAATATATAGAAAAGAAAGGATTATATGGTCATATTAATAGGCTTGGCAGCTGTGGTATTTACAGCTCTAGGCGGATTGTTTGCAATTAAAATCAAAGATAAATTACATTTGGTGCTGGGTTTTAGCGCTGGTACTGTCTTGGGCGTGGCTTTATTCGATTTAATCCCAGAATCGTTTGAATTGGCCGGAGAAAACTACGGTATCCAGTTGGCCGCTCTTTTTGTTGCACTTGGTTTTGCCTTCTTTATGATTATCGATCGGTTTTTCTCGGTACATTCGCATGCCGATCTGCATTGTGAAAACCCAAGGCATGGGGATCGGTTGGGTGCTGCAGCCCTGATCTTTCATAGTTTTCTCGATGGTTTGGCAATCGGCCTTGCATTTAAAGTTTCTCCTGAGGTAGGTTGGATTGTGGCTATAGCAATTCTGGCTCATAATTTTTCTGACGGAATAAATACCGTCAATATGATTTTAAAAGACCATGGCAATCGAAAACAAGCAATAAAATGGCTTCTCCTGGACGCTGCTGCGCCAATTACCGGTGTAATCGTGAGTCAGTTCATTACAGTCGGGGAGTCAATCCTGGGCTTGATATTAGCGATTTTTGCGGGAATTTTTCTCTATATTGGTGCTTGCGAACTAATACCCGAGAGTCATCACCGCCATCCTACCATATGGACGACTATTCTGACTCTACTCGGAATCGGGCTGATCTACATTGCGGTCTCTTTTGCCGGCTGATCAAGGTTGTTTCAGGTGCAGCGGTTGATTGAATGTGATAATATTTATCTATGATTATCTTCGCTCTAATATTTTTGTTGGTATTAATAATTGCACTGTTCTGGCAGGGTGCTTTGCTATGGGCCACTTTGACAGGCTCTCCGATTGTTTATGCAAATAAGAATGCGGTTAGAGATACTCTGAAACTGGCCAATATCAAAAAAGGGGAGCTGGTTGTTGACCTCGGCTGCGGCAACGCTCAATCGCTAATTATGGCTACAAAGGAATTCGGTGCAAGAGGGCTAGGTGTCGACCGGTCACTCTATAGTTATCTCAAATCGAAATTAAACGTTTTCCTATCCGGCCAATCAAAGAATATAGAAATAGTACTTGGGGACTTTCAGAAGATTGAAAAAAAGCTAAAGAGTGCAGACGTAATCTACCTTTATTTACTAAATGAAACTCTAGTGCAAATTGAGCCATGGTTTTTCGATCATATTGGTGATAAAACCCGCGTTGTTTCTCTGGCTTTTTGGTTTCCCCGTCATGAGCCGGTAGCAGAGACTGAGACGTTTAATCTTGGGAAGATAACCAAAGCACGGCTATATTGTAAATAAAAGTTATAAAATTGCTGTTGGTTATCATCCCAAATCTATTTTAGTATCCAGCTCCTTATTGCGTATTGTCATTTCGACCCCTCGATGTGTTGTCGAGGTCGGACCTGCCTGCCGGCAGGCAGGGAAATCTCATGTTCTGATAATGTCATTCTGAACTTGTTTCAGGATCTAGTTCCTTATTATTTTCTATTAGAGGACATGGGGACTCTCCGCCAGCTGGCGGACCGAAGTCGTCCCCCTATCCTCTAATGACTCCAACCCCCGACACGGTATAGAGGAAATCTTTTTCTCATAAAAAATCCTCGTTATTACTCGGTCCCTATGGGCTATCATTTTTTATGATGAAAAAGGACTATTATGGTTCGAACCTCTTGACAAAATGTAAAGTATACTTTACATTTTTATATATAAGCTCAACGTACCAACATATTGGTACTTAGTACTTAGTGCCTAGCACCTAATACCTAATACCTAATACCAACCCCATGAATGATCAGGAACCTACAATTGAAAGCAATATTCGTGATTTTCGGAAAAAACACCATTTGAGTCAGGAAGAACTTGCGGATAAATTAAACATTTCCCGTCAATCAGTAATTGCACTTGAGCAAGGGAAAACTTTGCCGTCACTCCCGCTGGTTGTATCAATGTGCCAATTTTTTGATACCGATTTTGAGGAATTATTTGACTTCCACCGTCAGGTAGAGAGAGAAATTGACAAAGCTTTTGATAATAATTTCGATAATATAAAAGTAATAACAAATCCCGATCAAGGGAGAAAGGAGCACATGGTTGACTTAGAGCCCTGGAGACCTTTCCGCGAGGCTGTCTCATTGCGAGATGCGATGGACCGGCTTTTCGAGGATAGCTTTATTACTCCAGCCAAAATTTCAGGCGGAATGCCAAAAGTCGATGTACGAGACTTGAAAGATTCCGTTGTTGTCCGAGCCGAGCTTCCGGGTGTCAAGGAAGAGGAAGTTGATGTCGAGATTCTCGATAACGTGATGACAATTTCCGGTGAGAAGAAAGAGGAGAAAGAGGAACTAGAGGAGAATCCGCCAGCTGGCGGAGGCTATTATTACAAAGAAAGCCATACCGGCAAATACTCCCGAAGCTTCACTCTGCCTTCAGATGTAAAGGCCGAAGAGGCGACTGCCGAGATGAAAGACGGGGTTTTGACTATCAGAGTGCCAAAAATTGAGCCAAAAAAGGCCAAGAAAGTCACAGTTTCGAAGAAATAATTTTTAGTTTTTGTTGAGTACCTAGCGAAAATAAGACCGGACGATAACCGGTCTTATTTTTTTCAATTATTAGGTTAAAGTACGGAGTTCTCACTTCAAGATCCTCGTTCGAACAATAACTTCAGCACTTAGTACTAAGTACTAAGGATCATAAGTTGAATATTTCTATAAACCCCCTCTAGCTCCCCCTTGAAAAGGGGGAGAAATAAATCTCTGATTATTTACAGTACTTAGTACTTAGTACTTAGTACTTAGTACTCTTTCACTTAGAACTATTGATTTTTTAACATTTCCGTCATTGAAAACGATCGAGGGAGGGTGGAGAATAATATCTATGAAACCTAGCAAATATTATTATATTCTAGCGGTTGCCATTTTCATTGTTGCCATTGCAAGTGGTATGATTTTTGGCAAGAATTTTCCAGGGGCCGACGAGTACGCTGAAAACTCATTTGCGCCTTTTGGGTTCCTGAAGAATTTGAGTCCTTTCTTTATCTTTCTGATTATTTTTTTGAATAATACTATAAAGACATTAATAATGATTTTACTGGGCTTTTTGCTCGGTATTTATCCTTTCTATTTCATTGCTACAAACGGATTTCTTCTGGGACTAGTCATGATTATGGTTGGTGACAGACTTGGTTATCCCGTTGTAATCGCTGGTATTCTGCCTCATGGAATCTTCGAGCTTACGGCATTGATTATTGGAACAGCTTACGGTTTCTGGCTGGGCGTTAGATTCGCCAAAAAAATTCGTTTTCGCTATCCATTTCGTCCATATTTGAATAGAGCTTTGGCCGTATATCTGAAAATCATTTTACCCCTTCTTTTTGTCGCCGCGGTGATAGAGGCGTGGTTGACTCCATGGCTTATCAATTTGACGCTGGATTAGGATGGTAATTTTAATGAAGGGGAAAGCCTTGGCGAAGGGAGAAGTGAAGTGGGGAGTTTGTTCCATCCAAGCTAAAGCTTGCACTCCATTGTATCCGTAGCCCAAGCTTTAGCTTGTTGTGGTCTTGTCTTCTCCCTTGTAGCTCATACTATAGTTTGTTAAAATATATACACATATACAACTTATTCTGGAGGGAAGTATTTCGTACTGTAATCATCCAAAATGTTCCAAATCAGCTATTTTGTCTTTGAGAAAAGTGCATCATTTTCTGTGTGCAAAGAGTAACCTCTATCACAAATGGCATCACAATCCTCATCATCACAAAGTCCACTTTGCGGCACTAGGTCTTTATTCGATGATTATCTTTAGTCTAATTCTCTCTACAACTTTGGGTGGCCAGAGTGCTTATGCTTCGGCCAGTCTATGGGAGATCGATTCGGCAGACGATTATACATTATCAAGTGGCCCACTTGAGATCTCGGATGGTTCTGCCAAGTTTATCCCAAATGAATATTTGACCGACGCCAATACTAAAGCTCTTTATCATTTAAATGAAACTGAAGGCACATCTGTTGCCGATGCTTCTGGTAATAGTAACACCGCAACTCTAAACGGCTCAGGCACCTGGGGCGATGGGAAACTGAACGGCGGATTATCTTTGGACGGTTCTTCGTCTTATCTGAAAGCGCCGGCATCTGATTCGGTAAATATTGGGGGCGCAAATATTTCAATCGAGGCCTGGACAAAATTTGATTCGCAATTTGGTGCCAATACTCACTCTACCCGTCAGCCCATTGTTGACAAAGGTAACTATCAGCTTTTTTACGATCAGCAAGCCGGAAAAGTTAATTTTCAACTGGATACTCAGGAAAATAAGTCGTGGAGTTTGGCCGGTGGCGATAATTTAAACGGCAGTTGGGATTTAGACGGAAAAACTTATATCTATACCATGATAAATATCGGGAATGATATCTATGCCGGTATAACCGGTACGGATGCAGGTGAGGCAGAAGTTTGGCGCTGGGAAGAAGATTTGACCAAATGGACGCAAATTGGTGGAACGGGCGTATTTTCAAGTTGGAGTACTGAGCAGGAAGAGGTACGATCAATGATCACGGACGGTACTTATCTTTATGCCGGGCTTGGTAATACGGTTGGGGATGCGGAAATTTGGAAATGTACTGATCCTGGTGGCACGCCTTCTTGGACAAAAATTGCCGGTGATGGCGTGAATAGCGGCTGGTCGGCGGTGAACGGCGGATATCAAAGGGTGCACTCAATGGTCTTTTACAAAGGAAATCTAGTTGCCGGTTTGGGAAGCTCTACATCTGATGGTGATGTTTGGATTTTTAACGGAACCACTTGGACGCAAATTGGTGGCGACAGCTTAAATTCTGGATGGACCACTTCGATTGAGTATATAGATTCAATGGCGGCAGACGATACTTATCTTTATGTAGGAACTGGTTATGGCGGAAGTGATGCTGAAGTTTGGCGCTATACCGACACACCGTCTTCCGCTTGGCAAAAAATTGCTGACTATGATAATCTTTCGACTTGGCTAGCTGGATACAACTCTGTTCTGTCAATGACTCTCGGTGACGGCGCTCTTTATGTTGGCTTGGGCTATGACGCCGGTGAAGCCGAGGTTTGGCGATCTTCCAACCCAACTGAAGCCACGCCGACTTGGACTAAGATTGGCGGGGATGCCGTGGGAGTGGCAGGTAATTTAAGTTGGGATAATTCTCATGAAGGCGTTTATGCCTTGGCGTACAATAATGGCAACCTATATGCAGGAACCGGCTTAACTTATCAGGGTCCTGACGGGGAGCTCTGGAAAATTACCAATCCGGCAGATGCAACTTCAACGACGGCCAGCTGGACACAAATTGCCGGAGACGGAGTTAATTCTAGTTATAACACTTATTTTGGCTACTCGCTTTCGATCGCCTTTGCCAACGGGAAAATTTATAACGGGGCTTATAGAAATTATGGTTACTGGCCTGAGGTTTGGTCTTCCGATATAGAAACTTTATCCTGGACACAGATTGGCGGCAACGGGATTTATCAGAGTTGGGCGCCCTCCGATATTGAAGAAATAACTTCTCTAACTGTACATGACAATAAATTGTATGCCGGAGTCTCTAATCTTAGCGGTTGGCCGATGGTTTATGAATATGACGGCAATACTTGGAGGAAAGTAGGCGGCGGCGGTGTGAAGGGAAGCTGGGACGGTTTGGGTCTGACTTATGATTATGTAAACGAAATGTACTCGTATAAAGGCAAACTTTATGTCGGCATGGGCGGAGTCGCGGGAGACGATGATGTCTGGCAATATAATGGTAGTGTTTGGACTCAAGTGGGCGGTGATAATTTAAATGGTTGGGAAGAGAGTTACGCCGGACTTGGAATTTTTTCCATGACTGAATACGATGGCAAACTTTGTGTTGGCGATGCCAAATCAAATACTTCCGCCGTTTTTTGCTGGGACGATAACACATGGACCAGGTTAACGGGAAACCTTGCCGATTATGTAAGATCTTTAGTTGTTTGGCGCGGAGAACTTTATGCGGCAACTTCGGGAAGTACAGCAGGAGAGGGTGATTTATATAAATGGAATGGGATTTCTTGGGATAAGATTGCCGGCGATGGTACTGGATTTGCTAGCTCGTACCATGCTAGGACATTGTCAGTCTATCAAGATGAGCTGTATGTTTCAGCTTGGAACGGATCAACAACGGCACTGATGTATAAATTCGATGGCACTACCTGGACACAGGTGGGCGGCAATAGTGTTAATAACAGTTGGGATGCCTCCATAGAATATGTTTGGTCAACAGCGGTTTATAATGGCGAACTTTATGCCGGACTTGGATATAGTCCCACGGGTGATGGTGAGGTTTGGAAATGGAACGGTGTGACTTGGACCAAAGTGGGCGGCGATAATGTTGGAGGTTTGACCTCGGACCTCGAAAGCGTGCGCGCTTTGGCAGTCTACGGTGGGAAACTTTTTGCTGGTGCCGGCGATACAGACGAAGTTGACGCCAAGGTTTTTGTTTATGGCAATAATGCGATTTTAACTTCGACTGCTACTTCTCAGGACACTGGCTGGCATCATATTGCAGCAACTTATGACGGTACCACGATGAAGATATATATCGACGGTGTTTTGGATTCGTCGACAAGCAATCCTGGTTCGATTGTTAATAATTCTTTACCATTATATATTGGTCTTAATTACGGCATTAGAACTAGTGGTATGGCTCCCGGTTTCTTTGGTGGATCATTGGACGAAATTAGGATTTCAAATACTGCCAGAAGTACTTTTAACACGACAACTTATGTGGCTACGGCTCAAACCGTTCAACCGGCTGCGGCAACTTTAACCAGTCAAGTTAAGAGTTTTGATGGGTTTGTAGTTTCGGCTGAAGTTGCTGGAACAATTACTTATCGATTATCTGATAACGGGGGAACAAGTTGGAAATATTGGAGCGGTGCGGCTTGGGTAAGCTCGGCCTCGACTAGTGATGCCAACTCCGCGGCAGATATTAATACAAATATTGGTACTTTTCCGGTTACTTCTGGCGGCATTTTGTGGCAGGCAGTTTTAAGTGGAAACGGTGAAGAACTTGTTCAGTTAAATAGTGTGACAATTTCATACACTGAAGACACGACCGCGCCGGTTACGCCGACCGAGACTCTGACGGCGAAAAGTCAAAAGACAAGTGGAACCGATATTCTAGATGCCGCTGACGACGAAACCATATTTTATAATTACTCATCACCATATTTTACCTGGGACGCTGCTTCTGACGGCGAGGGTATTGGAACGGACGGTTACTACGTTTATTTTGGTACAGTTGCGGATGCCAATCCGAAGACAGCAAAGGGTTTGGCTAGTTCGGCTGGAGATTACCGCTATCAGAATGATACTGATTTTGAAGTTGGCGCAGATTCATCAGCAATGGTGTCCGGTAATACTTATTACCTTAGAATCCTGGCAAAAGATAAAGCAGGCAATCCGACCGAACTTTCAGGCGATCCTGAAACAATTTTCACCTATAAATATGATGCTAGTGCCATGACAGGCACTCTTGGTGTAGGAGTGAATCCATCTGGTTGGTCTGCTGCCAATGAGTTTGATTTTTCATGGCCTGTCTGGGATGACGGTAGTGGTTCGGGACTTGACGGATACTATTATCGGGTTAGGAGAGCTGACAGTACTTATTATCCCGGACCAACAGCAGATGATGCTTGGGCAAAAACTTCAAATATCACATTGCGCTTGACTGATATTGCCACGAAAGGTGAAAATTTGTTTGAAATGAAAGTGCGCGACAAAGCAGGCAATGATAGCTCAATATCGCAGGTACAATTTCTTTACGCGCAAGCACCAAGTGCTCCCCAAAACCTGGCAGTTACTGCGCCCACAAATGGTGAGACCAATAGTTTTTCATTCAGTTGGGATCCCCCCGCAATTTTCCAGGGCCAGGCAAGTCAGCTTACATATTATTATTGGATCAATAACCCCGTATTAGAGGGAACGGGAAGTAATAATGGAAATTCCACATCGATTCCTCTGGGTCAGAGAGCTACAAAGCAAGGGGTAAATACAATCTCCGTGGTAGCAAAGGACGTGGCCGGTAACATCAATTATTTAAACGCTGCTACGGAAACATTTAACGCTATGACGGCTGCCCCTGGCCAACCAACTAATCCGGCGATTGTAGACTCCTCAAACAGGGCAACTGAAGATTTCCGTTTGGCGGTAACATGGACAGCACCGGCAAGTGGTGGAGAAGTCGACCGTTATGTTATCCATCGTTCCACCGACGGAGACACCTTTGGCGAGGTGGGCAGAACAACTTCTACGGGTTATCTTGATTCCCCACTAAATTCAGCCATAAAATATTATTACAAAATATATGCAGTCGATAGCGCAGAAGCAACATCGGCAGAGCCAGGCGCAGGAGATATTGTTAGTGCACAGCCGACAGGAAAATATGCAAATCCACCAACGATTGAAACAATTGCAGACGCAATACCTGCAACTACGAGTGTTACTCTTAGATGGACGACCGACCGCCCCTCTGATTCATTTGTCCGTTACGGAACTACGACTGCATACGGTTTAAGCTATGGCGTTCGGGAAGAGACAAAAAACCATGAAATAAAGATCACCGGCTTGCAAGCAGGGTTAACATACCACTACCAAATACAGAGTTTGGATCCTGGTGACTACCGGTCATATTCGGATGATTTGGGATTTTCGACGGACAAGGTTTTCTCCACTCTGCCCGCTCCTTCTCTCAAAAATGTTATAATCAGCGATATCACAACAAATTCAGCAATTCTATCTTTTGAGACTACTACAGCAATGGCAACCACCGTCGAGTATGGTTTGACTACTGACTATACTGAAAACCCAATTACAGACGATTCAACAAATGCTGTAACAAAACATACATTGAGGTTCGCAAATCTTTTGAGCGGCAGGACTTATTACCTGAAGATTACGGTCGAAGATGATGGGGGGGATAGTTTCAGTTCTACCGGATATACTATTAATACTCTGGCGATGCCGGAAATAACTAATGTCGGATTCCAGCCTCTATCAGAAGCGCAAACCGCCTATAGAGTAACATGGAAAACTAACGTTCCAACTACAGGAATGGTCGAATATACTTCAAACAAGGGCGACAGGAAAGAAATTGCCTCCGGTCAGTATGTGACCGATCATGAACTGACAGTAAGAGGTTTGGTCGATCAGAGCACGTATAAGTTTCAAGTTTTCTCAGTCGATCAATTTGGTAATCGCGTATCATCGGACATCAATACTATTAACACGCCTCTGGACTCGCGCCCTCCTCGGATTTCCAACTTGGTAATTGAAGTAAAATCCTCCGGTTTTGGCACAACGCAAAAGGCTCAGATTATCGCAACCTGGGAAACGGATGAACCATCAACAAGTCAGATTGAATATGGCCAGGGAATTTCCGGCAAAGAATATCCAAATTCTACAAAGGAGGACACAGCTTTGACAAATAACCATGCTGTCATTGTGTCGGAACTTGATCCTAGTCGTATCTATCATCTCAGAGCCGCCTCCAAGGACAGGGCTGCAAATGCATCGTACTCTGAGGACACGACAACTATTACCGGTAAGGTTCAAAATTCTGTTTTAGACATCATAGTAAACTCCCTCCAGAGATCACTGGGGTGGATGTTCAATGCATTCAGATAAGTTGTTTTTTAGGTCTAACTAAGTGGAGGGTTAATTGTCACACGAAGCGATTATCAAAATTGAGGGACTAAAGAAGAATTATAAATTGGCTGAGGACAAAGAAATTCAAATTCTCAAAGGGATTAATCTTGATATAAATTCCACCGATTTCTGTATTATTTATGGTCCATCTGGCTCTGGAAAATCGACTCTATTGCACCACATGGTCGGCTTGGAATCACCGACCGAGGGCAAGATTAAGATTCGAGGTACGGATATAACCAAGCTAAGCTCTGAAGACAGAGCAGTTTTCCGGGCCAAAAAGTTCGGGATGGTCTACCAGCTTTGGTTCTGGGTCAAATCAATTTCTGTTTGGGAAAATGTTGCTCTTCCTTTGCTTATTGCTGGCGTGAGGGAGTCGGATGCTAAGATTGCGGCTATGAAATCTCTGGAAGAAATAGGAATGGCAGATTATGCCTACAAAAAACCGATGCAACTCTCAGGTGGCGAGCAACAGCGTATTGGTATGGCTCGAGCCTTGGTCAACGACCCGTGGATCATAGTCGCTGATGAGCCCACCGGTAATCTGGACACTCATTCTGCTGATCAGGTGATGCAGATGCTTCAAAAACTAAATGTCAGTCGAAAGAGAACGATTATAATGGTAACTCACAATTTGGCATATCTCCCGATGGCAACCAAGGAAGTAGCGATGCGTGACGGCCAGATTGTTTCAGGAGCATCAGCCGTGAAGCAGCAAATCAGAGAAGAGTTGAAGGAGGTCCTGTGAGATTATATACCGTTTTCAGATTGGCTTTCCGAAATCTTTGGTCGCATCGTCTTCGGACAACTATCACAATCATCGGTGTCACTATTGGAATTGGAGCTATAATATTTTTAGTTTCTTTGGGTTATGGATTGGAGAAATTGGTGACAAGTCAGGTGGCCAACTTCAATGCATTTACTGTGATAGACGTACCGGCAGCTAATATAAAAACTATCCAAATTGACGAATCAACCATAGAAAGAATTCAGAATTTTGGACATGTGAAGACGGTAGCACCGGTTTCTAATTTGGCTGGTAGAATTCGCAAAGAGGATGGATCGTCGACGGCAGAGACAGTAATTGTGGCCGCGAAGGAGGATTATTGGAAATTAGCTGATATTGTTGCTGACAAAGGAGTCCTTCCTTTAGAAGATGATGAAATTCTGATCAATCAATCGGTTCTAAATCTGATGAGTGAGGATTACGACCAGGCGGTAGGAAAAAAAATCAAGTTAGATTTGATCATTCCAGCAGAACTTCGGACAAAAACCTCAGACGGTTTGAAACTTTTGGAAAACACGGAGCTTGAAATTGTCGGTCTTTCAAAAAGTGATAAGTCCCCGATGGTTTTTGTTTCGACAGACTTACTGATAAAAAATGATGGGACGAAATTCTCATCGTTGAAAGTCAAGATTGACAAACAAGAGAACGTTGAAATTCTCAGGAAACAAATTGAGAATATCGGTTTCTCGACGGAGTATGTCGGAGATACCATAAATGAGATATCCCAAGTTTTCTCAATGTTTCGAGGAATTTTAGCAGCCTTTGGCTTGATAGCATTAATCGTTGCAGCGCTAGGCACATTCAATACACTGACAATAAGTTTGCTTGAAAGAATTAAGGAGGTTGGTTTATTCAAAGCGCTAGGGATGCGGAACAGAGATGTATATAAACTATTCCTCGCTGAGTCATTAATTATTGGTATTTCCGGTGGAGTCTTAGGTATGGTTGTCGGTATTTGTCTCGGTGAAGGGATAAACGCCATTTTATCATTTCTGGCTGTCCAATCTGGAGCGGAAAAATTAGAAATATTTATTACTCCTTGGTTCTTCAGCCTCGGTGTTGCAGGCTTCTCTATATTGGTTGGCTTTATTACCGGCTGGTATCCATCCCGTCGGGCAGTTAAAATTGATCCACTGGATGCGCTTAGATTTGAGTAGTTGGAGAATTAATTTTATAAAATATCAATTAATTAATTGTTAAAGGAAACTATGATCAGGATAGAGTCAACTTATTTGGTAAAAGAATTGCCGAAAGATCTAGAAAAGTATGAAAATTCTCTGATTGAACAAGGTTATCTAATCGACTCCGAAGACGCTTGCCGAATTCGAAAAAAAGGGGACAGATTTTCCTTTGCTCGTAAAATAATTGCCATCGCAGGGGATAAGAGCTATAGAGAACATTTAGAAATTCCAATTGCCGCCGAAGAGTATAAGAAATTATTAAAAATTGTCAAAAAGAGTCTGACCAAGAGAAGATACTATTTTGAATCAAAAATAAACGGCGAGATTAGAGTAGATGTTTTTGAAGGAAAATTAAAAGGATTGGTTCTGGCAGAAGTTATATTCACAGATGAAACTTATCTCCGGGAATTTATACCGCCAGTATGGTTTGGCCGGGAAGTTACAGCCGAAGCCTGGGCCTCCAATCAATTTGTGGCTGGCAAAAGCTACAAAGAGATAAAGAAACTTATTGAGAGTATTTAATAGTTCTAGATAGTTATTATATTTTGGACAGACTTCTTTTTGGTATTTTGGACGCCTCCAGATGCGTTGTCGAGGTTGGACCTGCCTGTCGGCAGGCAGGGAAATCTCCTCCATTAAATGTCATCCGAAACCGTCCGCAGTCGCCCATTCAGGATCCAATACCTCTATTGCCTTTTATTGTTCAAACAAGGTGAGAACTATTTTTATTTCTTTTATTCTTCTTTTTTGAGGACAAAGGGGCTCTTTCCGACCTGCCCGCAGATGCTAAAGCATCAGCTTTTGCAGGCGGGGGTCGCCCCTCTATCCTCAAGCTCCAACTCCCTACACGGTATAGAGGAATTCTTTTTCTTCATAAAAAATCACTGGCTACGCCGTGGCCCTATGGGCTATCATTTTTTATGATGAAAAAGGACTATTTTAAATAGCGTCATCCTGAACTTTTCATTACATAGTGTCATCCTCGGGACCAATGGTGTTCTTGGAAATGGTACCCGGGGATCCAATACTTCTTTTATTGTTCGAACAAGGTGAGAACTAATTTTTAGGGCGTCATCCTGAACTTGTTTCAGGATCTAATGCCTTTATTGCTTGAATGAAGTGAGAACTAATTCTACTTTTTTGAGGACAGGGGGCTCGTTCCTGTCTGAATATTTCAATAAACCCCCTCTAACTCCCCCTTGAAAAGGGGGAGAAAAAATATTTCGACTATCATTTTCTATAATAAAAAAGGACTATTTGAATAGCCCGTCACTTGGTTTGTTTAAATTTGGTGGTCGCTACTGGATTCGGACCAGTGACCTCACGGATGTGAACCGTGCGTTCTAACCAGCTGAACTAAGCGACCTTCACCAACGAAAAATGGTTTGTCATATGCTTGTCGAATGGTGGACCATGCCGAATTCGAATCGGCGACCCCTGCAATGCGAATGCAGTGCTCTACCAACTGAGCTAATGGCCCATTTGAATGACAATATTTGTATTTTATTTAAAGGTTCGTAAACGCCCCAGGTGGTGGGGCGTTTGCCTTTCGGCAACCGATTATGTCACTTTTTGCCATCCCATTCTAGCATAAACTCATCGAGAAAATCCATCAAATATTGATGCCTTGACTCTCCAATTTTTTTGGCTGACTCTGTATTCAATCGATCCTTCAAAAGCAATAGCTTCTCATAAAAATGGTTAATGACCGTACCATCACTTTTCTTGTATTCGTTGAAGTCGGAGTGCATTGTTGGTTTTGCAGTTGGATTGTAAATAGGATTGCCCCTATGTCCGCCAAAAGCAAAGGTTCTAGCGATTCCAATTGCACCGATGGCATCTAGCCTGTCGGCATCCTGAACAATCTTGCCTTCCAGAGTCTTTGGTTTTGTTTCCACTCCCGCGCCCTTGAACGAGACGGTAGAGATTGCTTTTATAATTTGCTCTTTTGTGACTTCAGGTATTTCTAATTTATCCAGCCAGAACTTAGTTTTTGCTAAGTTTTCATGGGTTTCGCTAAATTTAAAATCATCTAAATCGTGTAGCAAGGCTGCCATTTCGACAATAAACATATCCGCCTGCTCTTCTTCTGCAATTTTTTTCGCTAATTGCCAGACACGATAAATATGCCACCAGTCATGACCGGAAGTATCATTTTCGAAAATTGTTCTCACGTATCTCGCTGTTTTATCGATCTCTTTGTTCATATAAGATTATTATAACAAATTTACTGCCATTGGTTAAAACTGGCTATTTTGCTAGAATTCAAATATGGAGTCAAAATACAAAAAAGTAATTGAAGTTGCCGAGAGAGCCGGCAAAATAATCTCAGGTTATTTTGGTAAGGAATTGGTGGTAGAAGAAAAATCAACGACTGCCGACTTCAGAACAAAGGCGGATATAGAGTCCGAAGCTGTGATTATTGGTGTTTTGGAAAAAATATATCCAAAGTACAATATCATTTCAGAGGAAAGAGGTGATATCGCGAAAGGATCTGATTCTTCCTTTATTATTGATCCTCTCGATGGCTCGAATAACTTTGTTTTGGGGATTCCCCATTTTTCGGTTTCAATTGCTCTAATTAAGAATAAAGAAATCGTTTTTGGCGTGATCCACCATCCGGTTACCAAGCAAACAGTTTGGGCGGAAAAAGGAAAAGGGGCGTGGGAGGGAGGCAGCCAGTTGCAGGTGAATAGAGAAGCAAATTTGCGACGGGCGACTGTAGCATACAATTGCGGGTATGAGACGCCTCACTATTTGAGCGATAAAATTCAAGCTTTGATTTATCATAGAGGAGCCAAACGTGTTCTCAAGAACTGGGCACCGGCATGGGATTTTGCTCTACTGGCAGCGGGAAAGAGTGAGGGTATAATCAACCATGATAATGAGGAATTCGATTATGCTGCAGGCAAGTTGATCGCTGCTGAGGCAGGAGCAATTATAACAAATTTTCATGGAAAGGGTGAAGTTGATCAGTTAAACAATGAATTTATTGTAGCCAATAGTGATCAGATCTTATCTGAGCTAAAAGATGTCTTAGAAGAGGCCATTTAAACAAAAAAGCACCATACAATCTGGTGTTTTTCTGGTGGGGCTGGGCGGACTCGAACCGCAGACCTCTACAATGTCAATGTAGCGCTCTAACCAACTGAGCTACAGCCCCAAATTTACCTATTCATCTTAACAAAAAATCGATCTGTTTTCAACGCTCTGATAGCGAATAAAACTGATTGTGGACAAAAAAGTACTTTTTTGGCTGTTTTCTAACTATGAATTTAAGAATATAATCAAGAAAACAAAAATAAAATTACAATCTAGCGCTTCGTGAGCGCTTTTTTAATCAGAAAGTTCTCAATGAAAATAAAGGCAAAAAAATTGCATAACGATGCTGTCATTCCAGAACACCTCTTACATGGTGATGCGGGACTTGATTTACGATCGGTTGAGGACGTTACCGTCCTGCCAAATGATAGATACGCTGTCCCCACGGGTCTGGCCTTTGAGCTGCCGGAAGGATACGTGGCGTTGATCTGGGATAAAAGCGGAATTGCCCTAAAAAGCGGCATAAAGACGATGGGCGGAGTAATTGAGCATACTTACCGCGGTGAGTATAAAATTATCCTGTGGAATACCACCGATAAGCCGTATATAATAAAAAAGGGTGACAAGATCGCCCAGATGCTGGTGCAGCCAATCATAACGGTTGAAGTTGAGGAAGTAGAAGACTTGTCGACCACGGTACGCGGCAGTCATGGCTTTGGCTCGGCAGAATCAATAATAAGTATTAAGTATTAAGTATTAAGTATTGTAATGAATACCAAAGGAAAATTTATAGCTTTCGAAGGGTTGGATGGTTCTGGTGCGTCAACTCAGGTAGATTTATTGGTGGATATCCTTAACGGTTCCGGCCATACGGCTTTTTCAACGAAAGAGCCTACGAATAATCTGATCGGAGGACTAATTCGGGGCGCATTAACCAAGGATTGGAGCGCTTCTCCCGAGTGTTTTCAACTTCTTTTTGCAGCAGACAGAGCGCATCATCTTAACCGTATGATAATTCCTAATCTTGAGAAGGGAAATATTATCGTATCGGATAGATATTTCTTTTCCACATTCGCGTTCGGATCAATAAATCTACCGATAGATTGGTTAAGAGAAATAAATAGGTTGTTTCCTGTTCCTGATTTAACCATACTTTTAAAGGTTCGGCCAACAGTATGTTTAGAGAGAATCAGTCGAACTCGAATCGGCAAAGAATTCTTTGAGGAAGAGGAAAAACTTGAAAAGACTTGGAAAACATACGAGTCTCTTTCTAGAGACCCCAAAAATAATATTCGTATAATTGATGGTGAGCAATCAATTGAGGAAATATCCGATCAAATCTACCAAATCGTAAAGAAAGAAATATTATGATTAGAGACGAATAATTTATAGCAACAAGCAAAAAGCAACAAGCTATAAGCAAGAATGTAGGAGATATATGAGCTTGAAAGAAAACGACAAAGAAATATTTGATTTGATTGCGAAAGAGAAAATTCGTCAAAAAGATGGGCTAGAATTAATCCCATCTGAAAATTATACTTCAGAGGCAGTTATGACTGCTCTTGGCAGTATTTTGACGAATAAATATGCAGAAGGTTATCCTAAGAAACGTTATTATGGCGGAAATGAATTTATTGATGAAATTGAAAGTCTGGCGATCGAGCGTGCCAAAGAATTATTTCATGTTGAGCATGCTAATGTTCAGCCATATTCCGGTAGTCCGGCAAATTTGGCAGTATATTTAGCCACATGTAGTCCTGGTGATACAGTCATGGGGTTGAATCTGCCCGATGGAGGACATTTGACTCACGGATGGATGGCGTCTGCGACGGCAGTCTACTATAATAGTGTGCCCTATCATGTCCGGGAAGACGGACATGTTGATATCGATGAGATATGGAGACTTGCAAAGGAGCATAAACCGAAACTGATCTGGACAGGAGCGACCGCCTACCCTTTTAAATATGAATACGAAAAGTTTGGAGAGATTGCAGATAGCGTCGGTGCATACTTAGCTGCCGATATTGCACATGTAGCAGGATTGATTGCTGCTGGTGTCCATCCTGATCCGGTGCCATTCTCTCATATTATAACCTCCACAACCCACAAGACTCTCCGTGGGCCTAGAGGTGGTATTATATTAACGACAAAGAAGGGGCTGGAGAAGGACCCGGAATTAGCAAACAAAATCGACAAAGCTATCTTCCCTGGGCTTCAGGGCGGACCCCATGAGCATCAGGTTGCGGCGATTGCTGTTGCTCTAAAAGAAGCATCAACAGACGAATTTAAGAAATACGGGGATCAGATAGTGAAGAATGCTAGAGTCTTAGCCGATACTTTGATGACAAAGGGTATAAAATTGGTGGGCAATGGCACAGAAAATCACCTGTTATTGATGGATTTGGTCTCTCAACTTGGCCCAGGCGGCGGCGTCTTTGCTCAGGAAGCCTTGGAGGCGGCTGGGATGACCGCAAACAAAAACACAATTCCAAAGGATCCCTCATCACCATTTTATCCCAGCGGAATTAGAATGGGCACCCCTGCTTTAACTACAAGAGGCATGAGAGAAACAGAAATGAAAATGGTAGGCGAATGGATTGCTCGTGTAATAGATGAAATCAAAACCTTCAGATTGCCAGGAAAAGAGACTCGAGCAGATTATATCGCAAATGCAAAAAATCAAATTAAGACAAATAAAAACCTGATACAAATAAAGGCAGAGATTAAAGAATTGTGTTCCAAATTCCCGGTGCCGGGGATTAAATAAAGGAGGATAAATGAAGCAATATTTGGATTTGCTTAACAAAATTATGGATGAAGGTGTGGATCGAAAGGATCGTACCGGCGTCGGAACCCGCGGACTTTTCGGATATCAAATGAGGATGGACCTGTCAAAAGGGTTTCCTCTCCTTACTACCAAGAAAGTATTTATTCGAGGTATTATTCATGAGCTCCTTTGGTTCTTGACAGGTAATACAAATATTCGTCCGCTTGTTTTAAATGATGTTCATATATGGGACGATTGGCCATATGCAATCTTCAAAGTCGGCAAAGATTTCAAAGGGGAAGATCAGGCAGAGTTTATCGAAAAGATAAAAAATGATGAAGAGTTTGCCCTCAAATGGGGGGATCTGGGTCCGGTTTATGGTAAACAATGGCGCCGGTGGCAAACAGCAGACGGGAAGGAAATTGATCAGATCGGTTGGGTCATAGATGAAATAAAGAAAGATCCATTTTCTAGAAGACTTCTCGTCAGTGGCTGGAATGTGGGTGAGATACAAGGTCTTATCAAGGGAACATTTTCTGCTCCGCCACTCTGTCATTCACTTTTTCAATTCTACGTCTCGGATGGAAAACTCTCCTGCCAGTTGTATCAGCGCTCTGCAGATTCATTTCTAGGAGTTCCTTTTAATATTGCTTCCTATTCTTTGCTAACAATGATGGTAGCGCATGTTACCGGCTACAAACCCGGAGAGTTCATTCATACTTTTGGTGATGTTCATATCTATAAAAATCATTTCGATCAAGTAAAACTACAGTTGAGTAGAGAAACCAAGAAGCTGTCAGTGATGAAATTAAATCCGTCTATTAAAAATATTGATGATTTCAAGTATGACGATTTTACGCTAGAGAACTACGATCCATGGCCTGGAATTAAAGCGCCAATTGCGGTATAATCATAAAAAGTATGACAAAAAAGAAACCCACAAAAAGTATAATTGTCGCAATTGCAAAAGAAAACCGAGCAATTGGCAAAAATAACCAACTGCTTTGGGACATCCCTGAGGATCTCAAGCACTTTAGAGAGACAACATCGGGACACCCTGTTATTATGGGAGAGAGAACTTTTGACTCGATTGGAAGGCCACTGCCGGACAGAGTGAACATTGTTGTTTCATTTAAGCCTGATCTAAAAATTGATGGATGCCTTGTTGCACATTCCTTGCCTGAAGCCTATGAGATGGCGGCTAAATATGATCAGGAGGAAATCTTTATAATCGGGGGTGGGATGGTTTACAAATCTGCGCTGTCCGATATGGATAAACTTTATCTAACGCTCGTAGACGGCCATTTTGACGCCGATGTATTCTTTCCCGAATATACTGATTTGTTCAAAGTCGTTAGCGAAAAGGCAAATAATAATGGCAAGCATAAATTTGTTTTTCAAGAATTAATTAGAAAATAGGAGCTTTTGATGATTGTAGGAATTACCGGCTGGTTTGCTTCAGGTAAAGATACTGTCGCGGATTATTTGCAAGAAAAAGGATTTAAAGTTTTCTCATTGTCAGATGTCATTCGTGATCACCTTCGGCTTGAGGGCAAAGAACTTAGCCGTGACAACTTACGTGTGAAAGGCAATGAGCTTCGAGATCAATTTGGGGCAAGTTTTTTGGCCGAACAAGCACTAAAAAAAATATCCGAAGATCAATCAGGTAGCAACTACGTAATTCCGTCGGTTAGACAGATGGGCGAAGTAGAGATGTTACGCCAAGAGCCTTCATTTAAACTTTGGGCAGTTGATGCACCATCGAGATTGCGTCATCAGCGCCTATTAGAGAGAGCCCGAACCGCGGATGAGAAAGATTTGAGCTTCGACGATTTCAAAGCTAAAGAAGAACAGGAGAAGGGCGGTGGGCCAAATTGCCAGCAGGTTGATAAAGTAATCGAAGCGGCCGATCTGACGTTGGACAACGGTGGTTCGTTTGAAAATCTTTACAAACAAATCGATAATCTTATTGGAGAGAAATGATGAATGCGGAGGAGAAGTCACATATAGAAAAAATTCAGTCTCAATTACAATTACTGCTAGAGAAAGAAAATGAGGAAGTTATAGCGAAGGCTGATGGCAAGACTAACTACAAGCGTCCGACTTGGGACGAGTACTTTATGGCCATGATGGAGGCGATTTCGCTCCGTTCTACTTGTGATCGAGGCCGGTCCGGGTGCGTAATCGTCAAAGACAAGCAAGTTCTGGCAACCGGCTACGTGGGCTCTTCGGTAGGCGATGACCATTGTGACGATGTCGGTCATTTATTTCAAAAAAGGTATAATCCGGATGGCACGTCCTCTGATCATTGTATTAGAACCGTTCATGCTGAGCAAAACGCAATCTGCCAGGCAGCGAAGAGGGGAGTTCCAGTTGAAGGCGGAACTCTATATTGTCGGATGACGCCTTGCCCTGTTTGTGCCAAAATGATTATTAACTGCGGGATTGTACGTGTTGTCGCTCAACGGCGTTATCATGATGCCAGAGAGTCCGAGCGTGTATTTAAGAAAGCCGGTGTTAAGTTGGAGCATGTCAGCGAAGAACTTCAACAATATCCGAAAAATTAATATTGCCAATAAAAAAGATTAGTGGTATAAAAAGATTACTAACTCATATCGATGACCCGGCCACCAACCGGCGAGATATGACGCAAACCGAAGCGAATCGGTAAATTAAGATCCATTTGGGATGGAACCTTTCTTCATTGTCAGACTTGTGCTAGTTAACGAAGGAATCCCAAGAACCAGGATCTTTTTTTGTAGAAAAGATGTAAAATAAGGATAGTTAGGTGAAATGAAAATGGAAGAAACGCAAATAAAAATAAGGCCGGCGGTCACAACTGATGCTCAAGAGATTGTTTTACTTGCAACTCAAATGGAGAATAATACCATAGCAATTCCGAAAATAGGTAAGGTGCTAGCTGGTTTTCTAGAGAGTGGAAATGAGGCTGTCTTCGTGGCCGAAAAGGATGGAAATCTCTTGGGCTGTGTTAGCCTGTATATTAATTGGGAGATTCTGTCAGGGAAACAAGCAAGGATTGATATTATTGTTGTTGACTCCAATGCTAGGGGCTTGGGTATCGGTAAATTACTAATGATCAGAGCAGAAGAGTGGGCAGAGGAGCAAGGGAGTCGGACGATAAAATTGAGTTCTAACATTAATAGAATTGAATCGCACCAGTTCTACGAAAAAATTGGTTATAAAACAACGAAAGATCAAAGAGTTTTCAAAAAAGAGTTAAAAAAATTATAAAGAGAAGGAAAGAATGGAAAAAGAATTATCAAAAGATCATAAGGAAATCGGACGAGAACTGAAGTTATTTAGTTTCGATGAGAATGTACCGGGTGTTGTTTATTGGTGGCCAAAGGGTTATACGATTTTCAACCTAATTCTCGATGACCTAAAAAAACATTTGCAAGCAGACGGCTATCAAGATTTGAAAACTGCACCTATTATCAGTATCGATACCTTGAAAGCTAGCGGCCATTTTGAAAATTATCATGAAAAATTATTCTTCGTCGGCAATGAAAAAGAGCTCGAAAAGCCCCGTTGGTGCCTGAAGCCAATGAGCTGCCCTGGATCAATCATGATTTTCAACGAAGAAATTCATTCTTACAGAGAGTTACCGATAAAATATTCAGAGTTCGGCACAGTTTTTCGCTATGAGCAGGCCGGCGAAGTCAATGGCTTGCTTCGTTTGCGCAATTTTACTCAAGATGACGCCCATCTTTACTGTAATGTCGACCAAATTGAGGCTGAAATTGAGAAATTGATTGATTTTGTCTTTGATACTTACAAACGATATGGATTTGATGAAATTCGGGTTGAACTTTCGACTCGGCCTGAAAAATCAATCGGAAGCGACGAGCAGTGGGAGAAGGCAGAGTCAGGTCTCAGAAAATCGCTTGATAGTAAAAAGGTTGAATACAAAATAAATGAAGGTGATGGCGCTTTTTACGGGCCAAAGATTGATTTTCATATCAAGGATTCGCTCGAAAGAAGCTGGCAGTTGGGTACAATTCAGCTTGACTTTGCGATGGCCGAAAGGCTTGATGCGAATTATATCGACAAAGATGGTAGCAAGAAGCATCCTGTGATGATTCACCGGGCAATTCTTGGCTCAGTGGAGAGGTTCATCGCAATATTACTCGAGCACAATGGCGGCGTCTTGCCCCTTTGGCTCTCGCCAGTTCAGGTTTCGGTCTTGCCGGTCTCCGATAAACATCTGGAATATGCCAGAAAAATCGCCAAAGAATTAAACTCAAACAAAATCAGAGCAGAAGTTGATGAGCGCACGGAAACTATCGGCAAGAAAATTAGAGAGTCGGAAATGCAAAAATACCCGTATATGCTTGTAGTTGGCGATCGGGAAATCGAGGCCAAGAAAGTGGCCGTCCGTAAATACGGCGAAGGTGACAAGGGCCAGGTGGAATTAAAAGAGCTGATGAGCGAAATCAAAGAATAACAATTAAAAAAATGATACAGATATGAACATTTGGCGTAAGTATAATTTAGAGATTGTCGTTTTTATCAGCGGCGCTTGTGTGATGATTCTAGAACTAGTTGGTTCTAGAGTTTTGGCTCCTTATGCTGGATCGTCGCTGTCAACATGGACTAGCCTGATCGGAATAATATTGGGTTGTCTAAGCCTGGGATACTGGATCGGAGGCAAGATCGCCGATAAGAGTCAAAGTTATGATGTCTTGGCATTGATGCTATTATCCTCCGGATTGTTAATTGGTGTAACTGGTGCTACAAAGGGTTACATATTAAATACTATGTCCTTGACGCTGGGACTCGAAACAGTAACATTCACAATTATTTCGAGCATTATCCTGTTTGGCATACCGAGCTTGATTCTGGGAGTAATATCTCCCTATGCTGTTCGTTTGAAAATAAAACAGGTATCTAGTTCGGGTTCGACTGTAGGCAACCTCTACGCGATCTCGACGTTTGGTAGTATCTTGGGGACATTTATTGGAGGTTTTTATTTAATTCCCAATTTGGGAAATTCAAAGTTAATATTTTTGTTGGCAGCAATTATGGCTTTTAATTCCTTATTAGTTGTCGGTAGAAGAAGGTTTATATTCTTTGCCGTAGTTCCAATAATTCTAATCACGGGAATTTTTTTTAATCGTCAGAGCGATCAGAATATTATTGTAGATGTAGATTCAACCTTTCAGAGAATCCAGATAATCTCCGACATAGATCGGCTCAGTGGACGGTCTGTCTATTCACTGAAAACTGATGCAGGCAGTCTGCAAAGCGAAGTTTTTGCTGATGGTAGTGATGAGTTGGTTTTCGATTACACCAAATTTTACCGTCTGTCTGCGGACGCAAATCCACAAATTAAGAACGCTCTTATGATAGGGGGTGGGGCTTTTTCATATCCAAGAGATTTCTTGAAAGGATTTGAAAAATCATCAATTGATGTAGTCGAGATCGATCCCATGATGACTGAATTAGCAAAAAAATTTCTTTTTTTGAAAGATGATCCAAGACTAAAAATCTATCATGAGGACGGCCGGGTTTTCCTTAATAAAAATATGAAGAAATATGATGTAATTTATTTGGACGCATTTAAATCTTTATCTCCACCAGTTCAATTGACGACCAAAGAGTGCATTCAAAAGGCAAGCGAGAGCCTGAATAGTCAAGGGTTCATTATGGCGAATGTTATCTCTTCTCTCCAGGGAGAAAAAAGTAAATTTCTTTGGGCCGAGTATATGACATTTAAAGAAGTTTTCCCTTATGTCGCCGTTTTTCAAGTCAACAAAGAACTTGGTTTAGAACTTGCCCAGAATCTAATGCTCGTTGGCTTCAAAGATCCTCAGCAATTGAAGCAATCCCTAGATAATGACTATTATAGAAGCAGTATCTATAACGGCGAGATGGGAGAAAGTCCGGTGTTGACGGACGATTTCTCACCGACTGATTTTTATTTAAATGAGATAATCTCTTAACTTATTCGAGAGTTCGAATAAATGTCGCCAAGACCATCCTCTTCGAAGATCAGGCTTTTATTTGATATCTTGCGAAATTTAACATACTCCGGCTTGTGCTCAACAATATTGAAATGTTTTATCGGTTTCTTGTATTTTTTTGCTAATATCATTTCTGCCAGAACTCCGTTGCTAATGGCATCGAAAGTCCACAATACATCGCCGAGTCTGACAAAAGCGTTATTTGCAGCATAGATCTTCTCTCTTTGAACCATGTCCGACAAAAAATAGCGGAAAAGCATGAAAGGATTCAATGGAACGAATCGATTATCAATACAAAACTTACTGATATGCATTTGCCAATAAAAATTCTTTTTTGAGTAAGCAGGGAAAACTAACGGATAAGTTGTTTGAAAACGTAATCTAGGATGCCAGCGTTCCAGGTTGCGGTCCTTGATTACGAACTCCCACATCCAAGCTGAAACATCTTCTAGCATGACTTTCTCGATCGGTATTTCCTCAAATAAATCTATTCTCTCGTTTGGAATAAAAAATCTAACTTTCTTTTTGATCTTCTTGGCCATATAGATTTCGACTAGTACGCCATCGCTAATCTCTCCAAAAACCCAAAGTTCGTCGCATTTATTGATCATCGTGTTATTGGCAATTCTGATATGCCTTTTGTCCACCGTACCAGATAAATTATATTCGAAGTTCATATAAGGATTGAATGGCGCGTAGTTTTCGAGTAGTATAAAAGCGCTTATTTGGGCACGAAGATAGAAAAGCTTTTTGGAAAAAGAAGCGAACACTATTTTGAGATTTTCTGACTGGCTGAGCTCTGGATGACTAAAATTTTGTTCTTTCATGAGACAATAATATCAATAATTTGACAAAAATACCTGTGGATAAGAAAGATCAAAAAATTCTATTTTGGATGAATTGTTATGGCGGGTGGGATCCGAGCCTTCGCCATCCGATTGAAACTATTGGGTACGATCAGTATCTGGATGCTTTCGTGAATATTGTTGATTTATTAAGTGACCGAGTAGGGGTGATTTTGATCTCTGGCGGGACGAAGGATCAGTTTAGGAGAACCGAATGCGAAACGACAAAACCAGAGCTAGAAAAGCGTTTAAAAAGTTTGGGAATTAGTACAAACATTTTGACTGATGAGGAGAGTGTGACGAGCCAAATGATCTTGGCAAAGTTCTTAAAAACTTGGCAAGAAGAATACAACGATTTTTTGCCATTATTATTTGTAGACGACAATCGCTTTTTGACCAATCTCTTTGTTTTTGAACATTATGCGAAAAAGTATGGAATAAATCTAAAACCAAGAGATGTCATCGTGCCATTGCAGAGAATCGACAATCATCCGCATAGCACAAAAGAATTCCAAGCGGAGAAGATAAAAAAGATGAAAGAACTCGGGATCGAAGAATTCTCAAGACAAGAAATAAAGGAACGTGCTGATCGTCTAGGAAAATAATTCAACAAATATTCTTTTTAATTTCTTCCTTGCTTCATATCGCTGACTCTATAATCATTAGTAACAAAATATTTGCGATCGCAAGAAAATTATTACCAACGAAAGTGAGGGCTATGAGGAGGGAAAGTAAAGAGATTATTAAATTAACAGCAAAGCAAGTGCTGTATTCGATGTTTGATATTCCGGTTGCGTTGTTTGGTTCATTTGATAAAGGCAATGTATATCGAAAGTCGGTGAGAGGATATTTCAAAGAGCGCCAGATCGACAAAATCAACTTCAAGCAAAAAATCTATTACCTCAAAAAGGCTGGGCTGATAAACTCTTTTGTTGAGAATAAAGAAAAATTTATTGAGTTGACAGAAAAGGGTTTCGACAAAATCATATGGAATAACATTGGAAATGATCTCAGGACTGAAAAATGGGACGGATTATGGAGAGTTATCATATTTGATGTTCCGGAAAAGAAGAAGGCTACACGGGAAATCATTCGGGAGAAGCTTAAGGAAATAGGGTTTATGGAGATTCAAAAAAGTGTTTTTGTTTTCCCCTTTGAGTGTTGGGAGCATATTAGTGCAATTTGTTATTATTGTTCAGCTGAAAAGTATATTAAATATATGATCGCCGAAATAATCCAGGGAGAGTCAGAAATAATTGATAAGTTTCTAGAGAAAAAAATACTCAACAACACAGACTTAAAAGTAACAAAGTAATTGCTATCGCGAGATTATTGTTACTTATTGTTAAAATTTTTGGGTTTTTAAAGAGAGAAGTATTATTAAGTAAAGAAAACAGAATCCCAAGTATAGTTAAAAAAGTAGAAGATTTTAAGCCGTGATTCTAAGACACCCATTGTAATTCCAGCCCTTCGACAAGATCAGGGTAAACTCCAGTGGGAATCCAGGCAACACAGATACTATCATACGGTAAATCGTGACCAAATCTCCTGGATACTAGGGGTCATGGGTCGCCATATCTATTTATATTTTAGTTGAAGTGGCTCCTCCTGTCCGAGTATGACATATTGAGATTAGGGTTTTTGGAATACCAGGTTTAAGAGGTTGGAAGAGATCTTTATGTTAAAATAATGACTTATCACTTTGTACTATTTTAAAATCTATCTCTTGTTAGCCATTTCATTCAATATCTTCCAGCGGCGTTGTTTTTCGGCCCAGGGCACGGGATCGCCGAGTTTAAAGGCGGCAGTGCCTTCACGAGGAGAGTATTTATTATTATATGCTTGATAGAATTTTATGAGCTTGAATATTTCGACAGTTTCCTGAAAATCCTCCTCTGTTTCGCCTGGAAAGCCGACGATAGTATCAGTCGTTAATTTTACCTCTGGAATTCGATCAATTATTTTCTGAACCAAAATTAAATATTGTTCTCTGGTATATGGCCGATTCATCGCTTTCAGTATTTTGTTGCTGCCAGATTGCAGCGGAAGGTGTATCGCCTTTGTGATCTTTGGCAGAGTTGCAATAGCTTCTATGATATCGGGCGTCATATCTTTCGGATGGTTTGAAGTAAAATAAACTTTGAAATCGCCGTGGATATTGTTGATCAGAGTTAGTAATTGGGCAAACGGCGATGTTTTGGTGAGTGTTCGATTGGATTTCTCGCCTCCCTCGATCCACCCTATGGTGGGCTCCCGTTCGACTGCACTCAGGGTCTGATTAGTATTGAAGACGGGATGGGTCGAAATGACAGCGGGGCTCGGATTATAGCTATTTACATTTTGACCAAGCAGCCAAATTTCTTTCTGGCCATCTTTGATCATCTTTTTTGCATCATCCAATATATCTTCTACTGGTCTAGAAATTTCTCTTCCTCTGGTATAGGGGACAGCGCAATATGAGCAGAAATTATTACAACCTTTTGTGATCGGAATTAGATTAGTCTGAGGCCGGAAATCAGAGTCTGGAAGTATATTTAATTTACAATTCAGAATATTCTTTAATTCCTTGAGGTCTTTTCCGTCCCAAAGGTAAGCGCCCTTGTTTAAAAATCTTTTTTTATCTACCTCTAATAAGCAGCCGCTCACAATTACCTTTTTATTTTGACTGATGAAGTTTTTGGCAAAGCTAAGTGCTCGATCAACCCCGGTTTTTCGAACCGAGCAATTGAGCATTAGAATAATTTCTGCCTCTTCGGCAGAGGTTTCTATTAGGCCATTTTGTTTCAGAACAAAAGAGAGCCGAGCAGCATCCCATTCATTGTATTGACAGCCGAGCACTTTAACAAAAAAAGTCTTTTTTGTTAAAGAATTTCCAATTTTGTAATTTTCAATTTTCATTCAATTTACAATTTAACAAGTTTTAATTACTAAATCAAAATGCCCTCCGCTAACGCATTGGGCATTTTGATATATTTTAGATCAAACTACTCAGATTTTTTCTCTTCTGTCTTCTCGCCTTCACCTTCAGCAGTAGCTTCCTCGCCCTTATTTTCAACTTCGACTGCATCAATATTTTCTACTACTTCTTCATTGAGGGCTTCCATTTCTTCTTCGCTTCTTGGTTCCTGGACGAAGGCAACTATCTCTTCAGGATCATTTAGAACCTCAACTGATTCTGGGATATTCAAATCACTGATTTTGATATTTTTCTCAAAATTGTCGAGGACAGAGATATCGACTGAGATTTCTGAGATGAGGTCGCCAGGAAGACATTCAACTTCAATAGAGTCGACGGGTGTGATGAGGGAGCCTTCCATATCAATAACGGCAATCGAATCACCGGTAAATTCAAGTGGAATCTCAGCATGAACTTTCTCTTTCATATTAACTTTGACAAAGTCGATATGTAAAATTTCCCTGGTTATCGGATGATATTGCATATCATGAACCAAGGTTTTGAATTTTTTATCGTCCAAGCTCATCTCGATCAGATTTGACGTTCCAGCCTCCTTGAAAAGCTTCAAAAAGTTAATCTTATCAAGGGCGATGCTTGCAGATTCAAAATGTTTTCCATATACGATCGCAGGAATTTTGCCAGTCGCACGGGTTTTCGCTGGTTTTTCGGATCTTGCCTCTGCTGTGATTTTAAATTCAGTCATTCTAGCCTTATGTTTTATTATTTTTCTCTTTATCAAAAATTTGCTCAAGACTTCCCTTGAAATCCTTTAGGAACCGGTAAGTCTCAATGACATCGTTTGAACTGATCTTCCCCGAGATGTTGGCATCTTTCGGGGAGTTGCTCTTCTGGAGTGAAACAGTCGCTAAAAGCGGCATATGATTTCGACAGTGGAGCTCCAAAAAAACAATAGAATCAACGACACCCCTGATCTGGATCATCGCAAAATCATAGGGTTTGCCACACTGGGGACAGCGAACATTCTTTTGGACCGTTGATAATAATTTGTACAGTTCTTGATGATTCATATTTACTCTAATAACTATAGCGATTTCCAGCCCCAAAGTCAAGAATGGATAAGTAAATGGTCTTATAGTCTGTTAGTCTATTGGTCTATTAGTCAGTTCGACCATAAGACCATAAGACTGTAGGACTATCTGACTATTCAACTATATGACTATATGGCTATCTGACTCTATTCTCCATCAGCACAATCTGATCTCTTAGTTCTGCCGCACGCTCAAATTGAAGATTCTTGGCTGCTTCTGACATCAGCGATTTCATTTCATTTATCACCCTCTGTTTTTCTCTTTTTGGCAGCTTATGATATGACTCGTCAATTTGAGATAATTTTTTTTCCTCTTCAATTTTTTCAGGAGCAACATCTTTGCTGATCGAGGCCGGGGAAATATTATGTTTTTTGTTGTAATTTTCTTGAAGTTTCCGTCTCAGATTAGTTTCATCTATTGCTGCTTTCATCGAGTTTGTCACAATGTCAGCGTACATAATTACATGCCCGTCGAGATGACGAGCCGCTCTTCCCATTGTTTGAATAAGTGAGGTCTTACTTCGAAGAAAACCTTCTTTATCGGCGTCTAAAATAGCCACAAGCGAGACTTCGGGCAAATCGAGCCCTTCTCGAAGAAGATTAATTCCAACTAGAACATCAAATTTACCAAGTCTCAATTTGTGTAAAATTTCCAGCCGCTCCAAAGTGGCGATATCGGAGTGCAGATAGGCAACTTTCAGGCCTTTGCCTACTAAGTAATCTGTTAATTCCTCGGCCATCTTTTTGGTCAGGGTAGTTATCAATACACGCTGTCCTTTTTTGACAGTTAGATTAACTTCTCCAATCAGATCATCAATTTGGCCTTTGGTCTTTTTAATTTCTACTATTGGATCAAGCAATCCAGTCGGCCTAATAAATTGTTTGATAACCGCGGCATTACTTCTTTCTAGCTCATATTTTCCTGGCGTCGCCGAGACAAAGATCATCTGATTCAACTTTTTATAAAATTCAGCAAACCGAAGCGGGCGGTTATCATACGCCGAAGGCAGACGAAACCCATAGTCTATTAGTTTTTCTTTTCGGGAGCGGTCTCCTTCAAACATACTGCCGATTTGTGAAACGGTGATATGAGATTCGTCGACAAAGAGTAAAAAATCCTTCGGCAGATAGTCTATCAATGTCGTTGGGGGCTCTCCCGGATTTCGGTGATCAAAATAACGTGAATAATTTTCTATTCCTGGGCAGCTGCCTGTTTCTTCTATCATCTCCAGATCGAAGTTTGTCCTCTGTTCGAGTCGCTCGGCTTCCAGAATTTTTCCTGATTTCCGGAAACTCTCTAGCTGTAATTTGAGATCATCACTGATCTTGGCAGTAGCCTGTTTCAAAATATTGGGCGGAGTCATAAAGTGAGTTGCCGGAAAAACTTCAAATTCTTGCCAATCTCGAACTATTTGACCTGTCACCCAATCAACTTCAGTGATCTTTTCGACAACATCGCCAAAGAAGTCAATCTTGAAAGAGTTATTTGAGTACGCAGGCAGTATTTCCAGAGAATCACCGCGTAGACGGTAAGCGCCGCGTTTTATTTCATAATCATTGCGTTCATATTGGAGAGTATTCAAACGATAAAGAAATTCAGTCCGACCAATTTTCTCACCGACCTTGAAAGCAAAATTTTCCTGCAGATAAAACTCTGGAGAGCCGATACCGTAAATACACGAAACGGAGGCAACTATGATAACATCTTTACGTGTTAGGAGGGCATGGGTGGCAGCGTGCCGCAACCTGTCGATCTCGTCGTTTATTGATGAGTCTTTCTCAATATAAGTGTCGGAATGGGGGATATAGGCCTCTGGCTGGTAATAATCGTAATAAGAAACAAAATAATGAACGGCGTTTTCAGGAAAAAATTCTCTAAATTCATCAGCCAATTGGGCGGCCAGCGTCTTGTTGTGTGCGATCACCAAGGTGGGCTTTTGAGTGTTCTGGATGACATTGGCCATTGTGAAAGTCTTGCCGCTACCAGTCACTCCCCAAAGCGTTTGATGCTTAACTTTGTCATCTAAATTCTTTGTTAAAGCCGAAATAGCCTCCGGTTGATCACCGGCAGGCTGATATTTTGATTGAATTTTGAATTTGTTGGTCATTTTATTGATTGTTATTCGTCGCAATAAGGAATTGGATTCCGGATCTCAAGATACAGTCCGGAATGACACTAGCCTAATGTATAATTTCTGAAACCACCCTGTGCCAAGGCTACGGTGAGGCACAGCAAGTTCAGGATGATATTTACTTATCCACAAAAGCTCTTGCTTGATTTGATAAAAAATGCTAATATCTTTTAAATATCGACCAATAATCTTACCATTTTTGGAAGGCTCAGTCTAGAGAGCGAGCACTCTTTATCTGAGCTTGCCAAACCCCGAAAGTTGGTAGCTCTATTCGAAACATCCCCTAGGAGGTAACTAAATGCACCCAGCTGAATATGCACCGAGAACTTGCCTTCGCCCTGGACGACGGATTCGTTCTTCTGTTTTTTCGACAGCCGGAGCGCAGTCCTGCTTGCCTACGCCTGTTAATCAGGAAAGGCCTCGAAAAAACGCCGGACAAAGGCTCCCGAAATCACGCCTGCATATCTGCTACCAAATTGGCGATAAAGTGTATGTCTCCAGACGATCATTCCCCAGCACTGCGGCCGTTCAGGCAGTAGTTGCATTCCTGCAAGCTGGATTCATGGCAAAGACGATTCAGCCTTAGTCATCTCTCTTTTTCCTCCGTTCAGGCGGTTTGGGACTCCCCGAGTCCCAAACCGCCCCCTTTTTTATTTTGAGATCTTTTGTTTAGATTTACGCCATTCTTCTATCTTGGCATGATGGCCGGAGAGAAGGATTTCTGGCACTGACCACCCCTTGTACTCTGCCGGCTTTGTATATTGAGGATACTCTTTTAAATATTCGCCCTTTTGATTTTTCTGCATAAAAGTTTCCGACTCAGCTGAGCCTTCAGACAAAACTCCCGGTACCATTCTGGAGACTGCATCGATAAGGCACATAGCCGGTAGCTCTCCACCGGTCAGAACAAAATCACCGATTGAAATCTCTTCGTCGATCAGATGCTCCCGGATCCGTTCGTCAAATCCCTCGTAATGTCCGCAAACTAGGATCAATCGGTCATAATTATTGGCCAATTCAACAACTTTATCTTGATCTAGTCGTTTGCCTTTTGGCGTCATTAAAATAATTCTTTCCTTATTTTTGACTTTTGAGTTTTGATTTTTGAGTTTTGCGATAGCCTTATCTATCACATCAACTTTTAGGACCATCCCAGCGCCTCCGCCGTAAGGCGTATCGTCGACTGTTCTATGCTTATCTGTAGCCGAATCACGCAGATTGTGGCAGCTAACCTCAATTGCACCTTTCTCCCGAGCACGTTTAATAATGCTCTCTGAAAGAGGCCCCACAAACATTTCGGGAAACAAAGTTATTACATCAAATTTCATATTATTAGTATAACGTATTAAGTATCAAGCAACAAAAAACCGCCGATTGTCTAGAACTGTGGCGGTTCTTTGTACAATATATATTGTAATTTATTAGGCTAAGATATCGCTTGGAACGTCATCATCGTCGGCGACTTCCTCTGCTGCTGATCTCTCGGCTCTCTCTGGCCTCTCAGAACCTTCCGGTTCAACGATTTTGAGGTTCAATCTGGCGTTTGTCTTGGCACCGAAGACTCTTAGTAATGTACGGATAGCTTTGGCAGTTTTGCCTTCCTTACCGATGATTTTTCCCATATCGGCGGGATTAACGTAAAGGGAGATCAATACTCCTCTTTCATCGATTGTCCGCTCGGTCTTTACGTCCTCGGGATTCTCGACGATGGCTTTTACGACATCTTCAATGAATTTCTGATCTGCTTCCATGTCATTTTCCTTTCTCTGCTTTTGTGGTCCAACCACTGCTAAATTACTTCTTTTAATATATTAGCGGTCAAGGGTATCTTTTTCAATAGCCAATCTTTTCAACTATTCCTGTTTTGTCTCTTCCGATTTACTCTCTTCTTCTGATGGAGTCTCAGTTATTGGCTCTGCAGCTACTTCTGCTGGTTCTTCTGTAGCCTTTGGCTCTTCCGGATTTTCTTTGGCTGCAGGAGACTCAACTTTTTCTTCGTCGGCTTTTGTTTCAGCCGTTTCAGTTGGTGCTTCTTCTACCTCTTTTTTCTTGGCGTAAACTTTCTTGATTTTATCTTTCTTGTCAAGGATCCCAAGATCGCACATCAAATTATGGACTGTGTCTGAAGCTTGAGCTCCTTTGCTAATCCAATAAAGTGATCTCTCTTTATTGATCACCAATTGCTTGGGATTTGTGATGGGATTGTAATGACCCAAAATTTCGATAAATTTTCTTTTTACGGCTTTTCGCTGGTCAGCAACAACTACCCTGTAAGCAGGACTGTTTTTCTTACCGACTCTGGTCAATCTGATTTTTAGCATTTAACTCCAAAACTTATAATTTTTCCCTAATAAAGTAACAAATTATCCATGAAATGTCAACTTAGTATGATAGCCCCTGACGAAGTCGTCATACGTCATTTCCTTCTTGCCCTCAGGTTTAACAAGATCGATGATCAGCTCGCCGTCGGTATCGAAATGGCCTGTCAGTAGCTGGATTCTTTTTCCATTTATAAGAGTGAAGACTTTTGGCCAATCGGAAAAAGCGCGCATCTTGCGTTCAACTATCAGCGGCGAGGTATCTTTGTCGACGAGACCATCACTTTTCTTAAACAATTTATTGTAAGAAACCCCCGCAGAATCTTGGGGAACTGGCTCTAAATCGCCGGCAATGTAGTAAGGTAAAGAGTTCAGAAGCAGATTAGCTGCTATTTCAGCTAAATATTTTTTTAGAATTGTCGCATTTTCAGTGTTGTTTAACTCCACTTTTACTTGGGAGATAATACCGCCTTCATCCATTTTTTCATTTGCTCTAATAAGGGTTACACCTGTAAATTTATCGCCATCTAGAATTGTTTGCTGGATAGGGGATGGTCCACGATGTTTAGGTAGCAGTGAAGGATGGATATTTATAATCCCCAGCTTTGGTAGACTCAGGATTTCCCCACTCAAAATCTGTCCGAAATCAGCCATCACAGCTACGGTTGGTTTTAGACTATCCAATTCTGCGACAACCTTTTCATTATTGATATCCTTTGTTCTGAGAATCGGCAAGCCTAACTCCTTGGCTTTTTCCTCGATAGGATTAACTAATTTCTTATGATTTCTAGACTTTGCTTCAGCGATTCCTGTTACAACCATTTTGATCTCATATTGAGGATCGATGGCTAGCATTGACAAGGCAGGAACTCCGAGTGTGCCTGAACCGATAAAGATGAGGTCGATTTTCTGCATACGGTCTATTAGTAAGGTTGAATTTAGGTGATCAATTTCGTGTTGGAGAACTCTGGAATATAACTTATCTGCTTCAAACTGAAGATTATTGCCATAGCGGTCCTGGCCTTTTACTTTGATTTTTTTTGGCCGTTTTACTAGAATTTCGAGCCCAGGGAAGGAGAGACATCCTTCCACCATATTGATCTCTTCTGCGCTGGTATGGACGATTTCCGGATTGCAAAGGACTGTCAGTGGTACAACAGAGATGTTCTCCTCTTTGTCGCCTTTGTATTCGCAAACCAGAACCTTGCGGGTAGAGCCAACCTGAGGTGCAGCTAAACCGATACCATTTTCTTTCCTCATTGTTTCAACCATATCATCCACTAACTTTTGAAAATCGATATCGTCAAAGTCAGTCACTTGTTCTGTGGACTGTCTTAGAATCGGATCATCGGTTTTGCGTATTTTCAAAGTCATAATTTGAATTTTTACCTTATTTATCTCTAGCTATCGGCTTTTAGCTTTCGGCTTTTAACTTTTAGCTTTCGGCTTTTAACTTTAAGCTTTCAGCTTTTAACTTTCAGCTTTCAGCTTGATTATACCCATCAGGATGAGTGCTATGCCATCTCCACGCATCTTTGGTCATATCATCCAGGCCGTGAGTCGCGTTCCACCCCAGTATATCCTTGGCTTTTGCCGGATTTGCAAAGACTACTACGACATCTCCGGGGCGACGATTGCCAAAGTAAATTTCAACTTTTTTTCCACTGGCTTTTTCAATAGACTCAATAACTTCCAATACGCTATATCCGGAGCCCGTACCAAGATTAAATGTCTCTGATTTATGGTTTTGATCTAGATACTGCAATGCTTTGATGTGCCCAATCGCCAGGTCGTTTACGTGTATGTAGTCTCTGACGCAGGTTCCGTCTTTGGTTGGGTAGTCATTTCCAAAAATAGTTAATTTCTTTCTTTTTCCCAACAACTGAAAAATTGCATTGCCAATTAGATGCGTCGGGTTTGGATTATCCAAGCCAAATTCGCCAGATTGATCAGCTCCCGCAGCATTGAAATACCGCAGTACAATGCCCTTAATTCCGAACATATCATCATACTTTTTCATAACAATTTCGTCAAGAAGCTTGGTGAATCCATATATAGATCCGGGAATTTTAAGTTTATCTATCTCGGCTGCTGTCAACATCAGTTCCGGACGAGTCGTTATTCTTTTATGATAGCAATCAATTGCTATGTCAAAAAGTTCAGTGCCGCTGATTTTTTGGCCTCCCCAGAAGCCATCTTCCAACTGAGGTTTCCTGTATTTGACAATATCAACATAATCTTCTGAGAGAGGTAAAAACTTTGGATCGGGTGGAGTACCGTAAACAGCGGCTGTTGACGACTTGATAATCATTTTTATTCCGGTTTCGCTTAAGGCATCAAGCAAATTCAAAAAATTAAAAACATTATTTTCAAGATATTCTTTCGGCTTTTTTTGAGATTCTCCGACAGCGATTGAAGCGGCAAAATCAACAACTGCTTCTATTTGATGCTCTCTCAATATTGTGATAATTCTATTTTTATCTTTTAAATCTGCTACCTCCAGAACTGCGCGCTTGTCTACCGCTTCTTTGTGCCCAGTGGAAAAATTATCTAAAACAATCACTTCAAAACCAGAATCCAACAGTTTCTTTGAAGTAATACTTCCGATATATCCTGCACCACCGGTAACTAAGATCTTTTTCATAATAGTTATAATAAATTAGTCGGGTCGACATCCCAGGTCAATTTAGGGAAATCTTTTCGAATATTTTTAATGGTCTCATTCGGTATTTTATCAGATTTGACGATAATATGATAGCGGTACTTGTTATGCATACGGGCATAGAAGCACTGTCCTGGGCCGATAAATTCAATATTTTGCTCCCGAAATTTGGTAGCAAGAGAATCTATCTCTTTTTTTGCCAAGTCTTCACGGGGATTTTCAGAGATTATTCTTATCAGTTTTGAAAAGGGTGGATATTTAAATTTCTGCCGTTCAACTATTTCCTTTTCATAAAATAGTTCATATGCGTGTTCGCTCGCAGCCAAAATGGGCAGGGCCTCAGGCCAATAGGTTTGGAGAATAGTTTTTCCCTGATTATGGAGACGGCCGCTTCTACCGGAAACCTGAGTGATCAGATTGAACGATTTCTCGCTGGCACGGTAATGCGGTAGATGCAAGCCGGTGTCTGCCGAAACAATTCCGACGAGGTCTACCCCCGGTATATCGAGTCCCTTAGCAATCATTTGCGTGCCCACAACAATATCAATCTCGCCTCTTTTAAACTTATCAAAGAAGGTGGTGTAATCAGCCTTTTTATTAATGGTAGTTGAGTCAATTTTGGCTATCCTGGCATTTGGGAAAAGCTTAGTGATTTCTCGCTCAATTTTTTCAATGCCGGTACCAAAAAATTTAATTTTCGAGCTATGGCATGCAGGGCAGTTCGAAGGCAATGGTTCTTTACTGTCACAATGATGACAGTGCAGAAAAGACGATCTATCATTGACGTGGTATACCATCGGGATAGAGCAATTTGGACAAAGCAGTACCTGACCACAATCGCGGCAGGAGACAAAAGTTGCCGTTCCTCGGCGATTTAGGAAAAGTAGGATTTGGCGCTTTTCACTCAATACTTGCCTGATCTCCTCCTCGAGTAATCCGGATATCGGTGAGAAATTGCCGGCCCTTATTTCGTTACGTAAATCGACTATTTTTGTTGCCGGTAGCTCATTTTGATGATGACGTTTAGAAAGAACAAAGAGTTTTCTTGCGTTTTTTACTTGAAAGTAGGTCTCTATCCGAGGCGTTGCTGTCCCCAGTACGAGCAAAGAGTTATTTTTTGAAGCAATTTCTTTGGCAAGAGTAACTGCATGGTAGCGCGGATTTTGTTCTTGTTTATAAGCGTCTTCCTGTTCTTCGTCAATAATAATCAGTCCGAGCTTCTTGGAAGGTACCAATAAAGCAGATCGGGGCCCTATTATAATTGATTTGGCACCTGAGTAAAAATCGTAAAAACAATTAAACTTTTCTGACTTAGAAAGACTGTGGTGCATCAGGGCAATCGTGTCACCAAATACCTTTTGGAAGCGTTCGACTGTTTGCGGCGTCAACATTATTTCGGGTACCAGGACGACAACTTGTTTGCCATGCTTGATGGTCTCGGCTGCTAATTTTATATAAATTTCCGTTTTTCCCGAACCGGTAACACCATGAATTAAAACCGGTTTCTTTTGAGGCAATACATTGCCATTTCCCTGAACAGGGTTCAAAGTTTCTGTCGGGCTCAGTTCACTCCTCAATATCTGAAATATTTCTTCTTGTTCTTTGTTTAATAGTTTCAATTGCTTCTTGCTTTCAGCTTTCGGCTTTTGGCATTCTGCTTTCTCTCTGTGCGGTCTTTTCATCTCCGGAGGCAGGAACAGAGAGATCGCTTCTCCAAGTGAACATAGGTAATAATCGGAAATCCACTTGGCAATTTCTAAGTATTCCTTTGGCAATGAAAAACTATGATCGACTGAAAGTATCTCTTTGAGCTGGTAGCTGCTCTTACTACCTTGGCGAGTATTTTTAACTTCAGACTTCTCGCTATCGCTCGAAGAATAATTAATCGCAGAAACAATTCCTCTAATTCTTTTCTTCCCAAATGGTATAGCCACGATTGAGCCAGTCTCAATTTGACTATCTAATTTTTCGGGCACTAAATAAGAGAACGACTCAACATCGCTAAAGGTTCTGGATTCCGGAATTACATTTACAATCATAGTTTTATAGTAACAACTCTTAGCTCCTATTGCATCATTGACTAAAGTCAACTTTTATTGTATAAATGTCTCAGAGAGAACAACCAAATAGTTGCCGGTTATGCGGACCATAGCGATCATTTCTGTATAGGAGGAATGGATTGTGTTTAAAAGTGTTGTCTCAGAAGGATTGTCTAATAGGGCTATCGGATTGTTGGCTGAAATTCTGTTTAGAACCTATTGGTCCATTCACAAAGGCGCAAAATGGGAAAGGCTGACAAATAACAGAAGTTGTATTCTCACTTTGAATTCTCGTCTGTGTCGTTTTCGCTTATTCGTCCGGCGCGAGATCAGAGAGATGACTGTCCTGATTGAAGTGTTGGAAGCAATAATCCAGGTAGGGGCCCCGATTATGGTTGTGCTTCGTGAAGATGAAGAAACTTACTATTGGGTAGATGATGTGGCAAAGCTACTAGCCTTGGCAAAAGATCTAGATGCTCATCGCAAGGTCTCCGATGACAAGTACCGTGAAGAAATTTTTCGGCAGATGAGGGAATGTATTTCACCTGTTTCGCCGATTTAGGCCAAATCATGATCGCAATTTGACCGGAGAATATTCCGAAGGTTGAATTGCGATTTTTTTTATGGAAAACAAAAATAAAATGACCGTTCTCGGTCAGCGAGCCATTTGTTGATGGCGGGTTATTTTCTTATTCGGGAGTTTGAGTTGTGACGATGGCAGTTAGTGTGATGTTGACATCGCCGAGATTGTCTGTCGTGCTGGATTGCACCCATAGTACTGTGAAGTCGCTCTTTCCGGTGGAGAATTCGTCCACCAGCTTCCCCAGTTTCTCAGGCTGACATCCGGGGGTGAATGTGGCCGAAAAAATCTTTATCATTTTGCCACCTCCTTGAACATATTGTAACTGAAATACCTTTAAATGTCAATATTAGCGTTATGTTTCAATACCTTGGAAACACCCTGATATAATTTCAGGCATGTATACAAACAATCCATTCATGCCCAGTGTCAGGATGAATGCGGTTAAAAAGGTCCGCTCTGGCTGGGGCATTAGA